>Ga0209266_1000238_pt1 | contig 47237 bp, 39 predicted proteins | sample GraSoiAngelo_132_FD_185889 | JGI IMG/M metagenome (GOLD analysis project Ga0209266, IMG submission 185889) | Grasslands soil microbial communities from the Angelo Coastal Reserve, California, USA - 14_0929_02_40cm (SPAdes) (version 2) | ecosystem: Environmental > Terrestrial > Soil > Grasslands ...
TTGCAGGCCTTCGAGCAGTTTTTCTTTTGTAACACTGAATTTCATGATGGAAAAGAACACCTAAGATGTAAGGCTTTGGATTTTATTCGGCAACCGCAAAGTCAGCGCAAGAGCTTTCGCGAGTTGAGATCGTCACGCTACCTCTGCAGCGAGCTGTCGATAAACGAGATCGTCTGGCGAATATTGTCCTGCTCGGTCATGCGCCTCTTTACCAATTTACAAGCGTGCAGGACCGTGCCGTGATCGCGTCCGCCGAATGCATCTCCGATTTCATTCAGCGAGGCTTTGGTGAGCTCGCGCGCCAGATACATCGCTACCTGTCGCGGAAAAGCGATACTGGCCGGGCGCCGTTTGCTTGTCATATCGGCCAGCCGTACGTCGAAGTGTTCGGCCACACGCCGCTGAATTTGTTCGATCGTGATAGAGTGCCGTCCTTCTTCCTGCAAGATATCTTTCAGCAAATGCTCAATCACTTCCTGCGTGAGCTCTTTTCCACTGAGTGATGCAAACGAGGCCACACGCATCAGCGCACCCTCCAAGCGACGAATGTTGGTGCGAATGCGACTCGCCAAAAACTGGAAAACCTCGTCGCGCAGTTTGATCTGCATGGTGCGCGCTTTTTTTCGCAAGATCGCCAGACGCGTCTCGATGTCCGGCGGTTGAAGCTCTGCCGTCAACCCCCACTCGAAGCGGGAAACAAGGCGGTGCTCAAGGTTTGCGATCTCCGACGCGGGACGGTCGCATGAGAGCACAATTTGTTTATGTCCGTCGAAGAGTGTATTGAACGTGTGGAAAAATTCTTCCTGCGAGCGCTCCTTGCCTCCGAGAAACTGAATGTCGTCGATCAAAAGGAGATCTGCCTGGCGATAGCGCTTCCGGAATTTCACCAAATTGCTGTGCTGGATGGCATCGATGAATTCGTTGATGAAGAGCTCGCTGGAGAGGTACATCACCTTCACGTTTTTGTTCTTAGCCCAGACATACTGACCGATCGCCTGCATCAGATGCGTCTTGCCGAGACCAACGCCGCCATAAATGAACAGCGGATTGTAAGTCCGCGCCGGCGCTTGAGCTACGGCAAGGGCCGCGGCGTGCGCAATTTCATTGTTCGGGCCGACCACAAAAGATTCGAACGTGTTTCGTGGATTGAGACCGAGGACGCTTGCACTCGCTTTTGCGCCAGACGACGGCTCAGGTGAAATCCCTTTTAGCGCACTTAAATCCTCCAGAGGTGTTTGCCCGGCAGTTCCCGAGGGCGAGGCAAACTTCACGGCGCGCGGGCTTCCAAGTGCAGTAACAATGGCGTTCTGCAATGCGGTTATATAGTTACTCTCGATCCAAAATTGATAGATGTTATTTGGAACGCGGAGCGTGAGCGATTTATCCGTGGCTTCGACCAGTTCAACGGCAGAAAACCAACGGTTGAAGCTATCGGTACTGATTTGCGGTTTCAGTGCGGCCGCCAATCGCTGCCAGAGCTGGGCGTATTTCTTATCCATAGCAAGTTGTTAACAGCGTTACACAATTGCCACAGAGGCCTGTGCCGGGGAAAATCGTCCCGCGACACCAGAGTCATTCCGGCGTCGTCCCCGGTGCAATTTCCCAATGAAATGCTGGGAAAAAATGCCAGAAACACGTAAATGCGAGGGGAAATTGAATTCGGTGCTGTCCAGTAGTGGACCGGCCGTGGAGAGCTTGCGATTCGCAGGAGCGATTTTGTTTGGAGAGGTTTGGGGGCGTTTCATTCGCGCAGCTAAAAGTTTCTCGGAAATGTTCACAACTTATTCACATTCAATCCCTCTCTGCCCCGCCAGCGGGCTTGAGACTAGAAATCGCCGCTAAAATCGACAAGAAAAAAATGAATTTTATTTTTATCGGACCAAAAAAAATTTCTTGACTGAAAAACCAAAGTGAGCCTCTCCGCGGAGCGACGATAATTTGAGGCCGCGCTGCCAGTTGACTCCGAAAGTCCGCCGGTCGGACGGACTCGTCCTGTGGCGAGTTTTCGCGAGTTGACCGAATTGGCGCGCGCGCGCATTTTTGCGACTCCAGCGTGGTTGAGGGAATGTTCGGCGAATCGAAAATGCAGAAGCGCGAACGCAAATGACGAATCGGAAAACGGACAGCGTCATCTTTTCCATCCGGAGCCGCGCAGTCCGGCGCATTCTTCCCACTGCTTTGATTACTTTCTGGTTTTTGGGATCATCCGCACAGGCTCTGGAAGAGCTGTTGCCGCCGTTCGGTTTTCGTTGGAACGACTCCATGGCGCACGTGGAAGCGGTGTTGCATGGCGCGAAGGCCAAAATTGTGTCGCGCGAGAAAAAAGAAAACCGAGAGGTCTGGACGGTGGAAGGCCTAGTGCATCCGGGTTTAAAGCGCACCCTTTTTACCTTCAAACAACGGGGACTGCTTGAAGTGGAGCTGCAATATGAATATCCGGACTGGACCATCGAGCGCTACAACCAGCGGATGGGAGAAATTCGCAGATACTTCGATGAGAAGTACGGAACGGGAAAATTGGTCTCCCGTTCTCGCGATACCGACACCGACGTGATCCAGACGCTGGTTGGCTATCAATGGATGGTCGGCGCAACCATGCTCGAATTGTTCTATTTCTCAGCGCAACACGACACGCTCGTTTACCGGACCATCAGTGTGGATTACAAAGCGCTGTAGTTTTCCCTCGTACTCTACTCGTATTCTTATTCCTAATTGCGAATACAAATAGGAATACGATGAGAATTAAGATTAAGGCTACAACGTCGTCTCGGTCACCAGCGATTGTTGTTCCTGCGGACGAATCCGTTTGCCGCGCCTGGTTTCCTCTTGCATCCGCCTCAGCCGACTCGACAAGGCGGCTTTTGCCGCTGAATTCATTCGATCAATAAAGAGGATCCCATAAAGATGATCGAATTCATGTTGGATCACGCGCGACAACAAGCCACTCGCTTCGATCTCGACATTGTCGCCTTCCAAAGTTTGCGCGCGCGCAACCACCGACTTCGGCCGTTCGATGTCGCCAGAGATCTCGGGAAAACTTAAGCAGCCTTCCACTCCCACCTCTGTTTCGCCGCGCAACTCGATCTCAGGATTGATCAACACCAGTGGCATCTCAGCTACTGGATCGACATTCTGGCCATTCAATTTCATGGTGCTTGGCCGATCTTCGACCTGCGAAACGTCGAGCACCGTGAGTTGTAAAGCTTCACCGATTTGCTGGGCCGCCAGGCCCACACCGTGGACAGCGTGCATTGTCTCGATCATGTTCACAGCAAGTTCGCGAATCCGATCGTCGATCTTCTCGATCCGTTTGCCCTTCGCCCGTAGGATCGGGTCGCCATACTGCAAGATCGACAAGATCATTTCTCTTCTCGAGTAAAGGCCGGCAAGTTTCTCACCCCCGCCAGCTTCAGCGCGTCCATCACTTTGATGATCGCCCCGAACGAGGCTTTTCTGTCTGCCTGCAGCGCGAGCGTTGATTTCCGCCCCTCGGGCAAATCGCGCACTGCGCCCTCCAGCGTGTCCACGCTTATGGCTCGTCCGTCCAGTTTGATGTCGTCATTTTCATCGACACTGACAATCGCGTGTTCGAGTTCAGCCGGCAGCTTCTTCGCTGTTTTGGACTCCGGCAGATTAATCTGAACCTCCGGCTGGTCTTTCTTAAATGTCGTCGAGACGACAAAGAAGATCAGCAGTATGATGAGAATATCGACGAGTGAAACAATGATAATGAGGGGCGCCCGCCGTTTTCGCACTGCAAAGTTCATGGAATGAAATTCGCCGCTCGTTTCACGCTACCGGCGTCGGTACCTGTGAGGCGGGGGACGGTTGTGCTCTCTCGAATTCGCGCGGGGAGCGGCCGTAATAGCATTTGTTAATTAACTCGACGACCAGCGTTTCCATCTCCACCGACATCACTTCTACTTTTCTCGAGAAATAGGTGAACCCGATCAGGGTCGGCACCGCGATCGAAAGCCCGAAAACGGTTGCATTCAATGCCTCAGCGATGCCGAGCGCAATCTGGCGCGTGTCCGATGCGCCCGAGCTCAATCCGAGATGGGAAAAAACATGCACCAGTCCCGAAACCGCGCCGATCAAACCGAGGAGAGGCGCGATCCCTACAATGACTTCCAGAACGATGAGACCTCTTTCCAGGCGCACCATCTCGTGACGCGCACGGGTTTGAACCACTTCCACGTTTTCCGAGCGCGGCCCGCGCAAATGTTGCAACGCGACACGCGTGATCTGCGCGAGTGAGGAGCGATCATGATGCACAAGGCGTGAGAGCCGCTCGGGGCTTCCGCCTGGTACCAAACGTTCTATTTCGTCCTCAATTGCCGGCGGCATGACCTTTTTCTCTCTCAAGGCGAGGCCGCGTAAAATCATTGTGGTCACCGAGACAATCGAGCAGGCCAGTAGCGGCCACATAAAAAGACCGCCCCGCGCGAGGAATCCGAGCACGATCTTCACGATTCCCGTCGTTTCGGCAATGATCCAGGCGGCAATCATCAATTTGGATAAATGGTGAAAGTGAATCCGTCCACTTCTAGGCCCTCGGATGGCAACGTGTTCGCCACATCCTCGGGAATCGGCGGAAGTTGTGCCTCGAGCACCGATTGCAAGCAGACATTGGCGAATGCCTCGTTCGAACTGTTCTCAATAATTTTCAGAGCCTTCACTTGTCCGCTTCGATCGATGTAAAATCGAAGCCGCAGTGTGCCGATATTAATTAAATCACGCTTGTGATCCACATACGCGTACCAACGCGATCCAACTGCATCTTTCAAAATTTTTTCGTAGCGGCCAAGCGGCGTGCCCAGCGCGTTAACCGAGGAAATTCCGCGATTGGTGATGTTTCCTGAGATGTGGGTTCGCTCTTTTAAGGGCTGATATGCGGAGCGCGGTTGCGCCGCAACCGCGGACGCGGCTGCCGGAGTAGATCTCGCGGTTAACATCGCAAATTGCTCCGCTGCGGTCACCGGACCAGGTCTCGTCTGCGGCGCCGCCGAGGGACTTGGATTTTCTTGCGGTACTGCGCTCGGTTGCGGTTGTGCCCCATTCATCTGGAGCGAGTACGGATGTGTTTCCAAATCGACAAACGGCCGATCTTTTCCCATTTGCGACGGCAGTGGCGCTTCGCCGCTCGCGGGAAGTTCGCTCGCCGCAATGGAGTTGGCATTCGATTCAAATGTCTTTTCCCTCGGCGCCTCGGCCGATTTTTTTGACTCGTCGGTCTCGATAAACGCAGGATTCTTCGAGACTAGCTGCGCTGGCGAAAGATCGACAAACGTGAGTTCAACCGGCTTTTCGTCGAACGGAGTCGCCGGCGAGAAAACTCCGCTTAACGCAGCAAGCAGGCATGCGACTGCCAAATGAAGGAAGATGGCTGCCAGCAGTGCCAGCAAAACCGTTCGCGCGTCATAGTCGTGATCGAGCGTTCGGCTGCCTGACCGAGCGAACATGAAATCGGCCGTCGTCATGAGAGCGGTCTGGTAATAATGGTAAACGAATTCAGGCTCAGAGATTCCTCAGTTCAAAGCCTCAACATTATCCCAGCCCCACGTCGCTGACAACTTGCGCGGCTGTAACATTGCCACCCTTACTCCCGCTCTTGCCCGCTTGCCGGTGCATCGCACCGCGGCGAAATCGTCGGCCACAGACAAAATATTCCTCGCCGCTTGCGAAATTCTTTGGATTGGGTAGCGCACGCGTCTCGCGTGTTGGTTTTGGCGTCGCGCCGAAACAGTCTTTGTCTAGGTTCGATCCCTCTGAGAGGAAGGTGTTGTTGAAACCGGGGGGAGGTTCGGCCTTTAAAGAAAAGCTCGTGATCGCGAGGACGCGCTCACCGGCACGCCCGACGCGTGCGCTAGCCGGAACTCCACGCAAAATTCGCGCGCCGAAGATCTCGTTTGCAATTGGGCTTGTGGTGGTTCGAAGCGTACTTAAAAGAGAAGTATGGTTTCCTGTTACGTTTACGTTGCTCCCGGAGCAAAGCCGAAATAGGCGAAATACCTTTCGTCTAAATGTTATGGATCGCGCCGCGCTCATTCTGCTCTGGACAATGGCTCTTTCAGGTGCGCAGCGCATTCCACTTGGCGTGGAGCGCTCCATAAACCTTGGCTACGGATTCCACCGGGACATCATTGCTGAGCCGGCGCCACCGAACACGCACGTTTTCGAGAGCGTTGGTCACTTCGATTACCTATTCTACGGCAAGCAAAAGTTAGCAGCCTTAAACGGGTGCGAGTGCCTACTCGCACATGCCATCGTGTATCAAGAAGGTCCCACCGGAAACACGTTCTTGACTTCAAGGTGCTGGGTAGCTGAGCTTGTGTCTCGTTAGCGAAAAAAGAATCTCGCTATGCCCCTGGAACTTAGGCCGAATTGCGAGTGCTGCGATCGAGACCTGCCTCCTGATTCGAAGGAAGCTTACATCTGCACATTCGAGTGCACGTATTGTCTCGATTGCGCGTCCAAAAAGCTCGGCTTCGTTTGTGCTAATTGTGGTGGAGAACTGGTGAGAAGGCCCATCAGGCCAGCGGCCCAGCTAGCGAAGAATCCAGCGTCAACCGTCAGGGTGATTCGTTCACAGCCCTGTATTCCCGCGGGTTGAGAGTGGCACGCGAGCAACATAAGTCGCCACCGAAACCCGAGGCGAAATTTTGTTTCAGGACGTTTCACGCCAGTGCTTCAAAAACTCATGATGCAAGCTAAATTACCTTATGAGCGTGCAAGTTTATGGATGCAATCACGTCGCCGTTGAAGTGGACGACATCAAAAAGGCCGTCGCGTTTTACAAAGATGTTTTCAATCTCGAACAAATGAGGGGCGGCGAGGGCGACGCCTTTTTCAAACTCGGCGAGCACCAGTTTCTCGCCATTTTCGAGGTAGAAAAAGTTCAACCCTCCAATATGCGCCATTTCGGGATCATGGTGCGCGATGAACACCAACTGGCCGAGGTGCGCAAGAAACTCACCGGCAAATACAAATTAAAACTCGAACCGCCGTTCCGGTGCGATTTTCGCGATCCGTGGGGCAACCGGATTCAGGTGGTCGATCTTCACGATGAATCGTTGATCTGGCTTTTGCCTTATCGCGAAGCGCAAAAGGCCGGAGTGAAATTCGGAGCGACGCCGTGAAGATGCCTCTCAAACTGGAACGCTGCACGATTCGTGATTGGCGTGCTGACGATGCGGCGTCACTGGCGAAGAATGCGAACAATCGCAAGATCTGGCTGGGGCTGCGCGATCTGTTTCCGCATCCTTACACAATCAACGACGCGAATGAATTCCTGCAGCGCGCCATGAGCGCGCAGCCTGCCACCAGTTTTTGCATCGATATCGGCGGAGCAGCCGTCGGCGGGATCGGCATTCGCATCGGCGAAGATGTTCATTGCCATCGCGCCGAGCTTGGTTACTGGCTGAGCGAAGATTTCTGGGGACACGGCATCACTAGTGAAGCCGTGCCGGCGTTTACCGATTATTGTTTCGCGAACTTCGATCTGCACCGCATTTACGCCGAGCCGTACGCTAATAATCCCGCCTCTGCTCGAGTTCTGGAAAAGAGCGGTTTTGTTTTGGAAGGGCGTTTGCGGAAAAACGTGGTCAAAGACGGACAAGTGCTCGATTCCCTTCTTTACGCCAAGACGAAGTAGAAATTTCGAATCGCGTTTTGACGTAGAGACGCTCACCGCGGCGAGTAAGCTGAAGAGGTCATGAGTTGCGCGTGAGAACACGCGCCTCTACAGCTATAGCGTGATTTCGTTTATCGTTCCTGCTTATAACGAAGAATCAGAGCTTTCCTCGACGCTCAAGGCGCTTGGCGCTTCAGCGGAGAGTGCGAATCAGCGGTACGAAATCATCGTGGCTGATGACGCTTCGACTGATGCGACGGCGGTAATCGCGGTGCAGGCAGGCGCGAAAGTAATATCGATCAACCGGCGTCAGATCGCGGCGGCGCGCAACGCCGGCGCGGGCACTGCGCGGGGCGAGTATCTGTTCTTTGTGGATGCGGATACGCGAATCAATCCGGTACACATTACCGAAGCGATTGCTGCACTGGAAGCCGGTTACGCCGGTGGCAGCGCGCGTGTGATGATCGATGGCGCGATTCCGTTGTGGGCCCGCGTTTTTGTGCGCGCGTTTTGCACACTGTATTTCGGGGTCAATCTGGGTGCGGGGGCATTTCTTTTCACCAGCCGGCGCAATTTCGATTTAATTGGCGGGTTCGATGAGCGCTATTTTGCCGGTGAAGAAGTTTATTTCAGCCTGGCGCTGAAGAAACTTGGCCGCTTCAAGGTGCTGCGGGAGCCCATCCTGACATCAGGCCGCAAATTGCGGATGTATCCAGCGAAACAAATTCTCCTCAACCTGTTTGCGGTTATCGTTCGCGGACCGGGCGTGATTCGCTCCCGTGCGAAACTGGAGATGTGGTACGACGGCAAACGCGAGAGCGGCGCTGCGATGTGATTCGTCAGGTCGGCCAGGTAAACGTAAAGCGTTTAAGCGTCACCAAAATTTGACGAATTTCCTCATGCACTGAAGCTTTTCGCGCTCGCGTCGTTTTTAATGAAACGCTATCTGCCTTTTATCATTGTAGGTGCAGTCGCATTGGCCACACTCGGGAGCGGAGCGATGCTGTATCGGGCCAAACGGCCGCATCTTCTGACGATTCCCACAGACAAAAACGTGTCTGGCAAAGGCGCAGCCGAATCGGTTCATGTTCGCGGTAACCCGGACGCTCCTGTCACGCTGGAAGAATTTGGCGATTTCCAGTGTCCACCCTGCGGCAGCATGGCGGGTTTCATTGACCGGCTCTTGAAGGAGTATCATCCAAATTTAAAAGTCATTTTTCGCAATTTCCCGCTCCCAGTGCACAAGTTTGCGCGCGAGGCTGCGTTGGCTGCCGAAGCAGCCGGTCTGCAAGGCCATTACTGGGAAATGCACGACGTGTTATATCGGGAGCAGGCTGTTTGGAGCAAAGCCGACAACGCGCAGGAGCTCTTCCATTCGTATGCGGGAATGCTCGGACTTAATCTAGATCAGTTCAAAAAAGACATGCAAAGCGAAAAAGTCAGGGAGCGCGTTGACTCCGATCAAGAGCGCGGCAACTCGCTGGGAGTGAAGAGCACTCCGACTGTTTTTATCAATAATCAAGAGGTGGCACCGAACGAGAAAACGCCTAATGGCCTGCGGGCAACGATCAATGCCGCCTTGAAACAAAAGCCATCAAAGGCGTGACCGCCTCGCGATTCCGAGTTATCCTCTACACGATCACGGCGATCGTTTCGTTGGCCGGCCTGGCAGACGCAACCTACCTCACTGTACAAGCGCTGACCGGAGAGACGCTCGTCTGCGGAGGATCTCCGGATTGTTTCCGTGTGCTGGGCAGTTCATATGCGAGGGTCGCTGGAATGCCGGTGGCGGCGTTCGGCTCTCTCGGTTACTTCTGCGTATTCAGCCTGGCCACGTTCGCGGCTTTCGGGTACACGCGCGCGGGGGCGCTTCTTACGCTGCTCGTCTGTGCGATGTTTCTCGTTACTCTTTGGCTGCTGTATGTGCAGGCCTTTGTGTTACACGCTTACTGTCGCTATTGCTTGTTCTCTGCTGCAACCACGTTTTTACTCGCTGGTTTAGTGATTGCCATCCCACCGTCGCGGGCCTCTCCGTCTCATAACCCGTATAGAACATATAAACCTAATGTGTAAAACCCCGTGCCGACTCGTTGGATCGATCGCATCTGCTTGTTTAGTTTATTTTACCGCTAACCATTCGACGCTGGCGCAGTCGGCACTTTACGAGGAACCGATCGTCATCACCGGCGAGGAAGTACCTAGCGCGTACGGCGCGCCGCCGGGAATTTCGCGCACACGCTTTTCGCCACTCGTTACCGCATATGTTTTGCCCCCAGGCGCTATTTACAGCGGGATAACTTACGAAGGTGATGTTTTCCGGCATGGGCCGCCCGACCATCTCTTCACCGAAGAAGTCGAACTCGGGCTGCCGCATCGGCTTGGCGTGGCATTTGAGTTGTCTCAAGAGCGCTTCGATGGCGATTTTCAAAACAAGAGTTTCAGTGTCGAACTACGCTACGCGCTCGCAGATTGGAACAAGGTTCCATTGAATCCGACACTGTTTGCTGAATACAAATTTGGCACAGGTCGCATCTTGCATGAGGAGCGTCCCCCGGAAGAGGAAATGGCGATCGAGGAAATGGCCCGGCTCCGACATCTCAACCTCGAATCAATCGGCGAAGAAGTTCCGACGGCGGAGGAAGCAAAACCCAAAATGCCTGATGCGTACGAGTTCAGACTTTTACTGGCAGAAGATTTCTCTGAGCGAATCGAATGGGCAATGAATTGGTTTTTTGAACAGGAAATCGGTTTAGATCGCGGCCGCGAGTGGGGGTTCGCCCAGAGCGCGGTGATCCCATTTTGGCTTGAGCACGAACGGCTCAAAGCTGGAGTGGAAATGCAGTATCGTAATTTTACAGACAAGGACACTCGTGGCGATCCGATTCATACTTTCGTCGTCGGCCCGACCATCGCATGGAAACCAACGCACAACATGCGCTTCGACGTATCGCCTCTTCTCGGGTGCACGGAGGACTCGCCGGGAGTGCAAGTCTTCGCCATCTTCTCGATGTTGTTCGGACCGGGCGGACCGGAAACCGAGGCCGAAGCGCCCGCTTCTACGCGTAATCGCTAACGTTTCCTTAACTGTTGTAGCGGCCGTCTGTGAGCGCCGGAAAATGCTGCAGCCGACACGGCTGCCTCTACAGTTTCTTGACCGCGTTCGGTCGCACCGATAGTTTCGTTTTCGGAAAGGAGCTCGTTGGTGAAGACCGAGGTATCGATCGAATACTGCGTCGTTTGAAACTACACGCCGAAGGCCGTCAGTTTGGCGACCAAAATTCTTGAGCTCGGCGAGCGCATCAAGTCGCTCACGCTGATTCCCTCAAGCGGCGGCGCTTTCGAGGTTCGCGCCAATGGCAAACTGCTCCATTCCAAACTCGATTCCGGGGACTGGCCGGACTTCGACGATATCGTTAAGGCGATCAAAAAAGCAAAATAGTCCAGGACATTCGTTGTTGGACGCCTCCTCACGATTTATTGGAGTTGGGCGCGGCGCGTCTGACGTTCAAAAGCGGCGTGAAGCCGCCGCACTCCAAGGCGCGCTCCGCGCGCGAAAAGTTCGAGGGTGGATGTTGGACGTTGGGCGTTGGACGTTTTCTTTTTCTAGGAGAGTGAAGGGTGCCTGGTGGCCCTCGCGGTCTTCAAAACCGTCGTCGCCGCGCAAGTGGCAAGGTAGGTTCGATTCCTATCCTCTCCGCCATTTCAAGTTTGATGGACGATGTTTGAGGTTTGATTTGTTCTTCGCAGCCAAGATTTCACATCAAACATCAACCCTCAAACATCAACCATTTAAGGAAGGGGGTGACCTCGATGTCGCGTGAGCAAATTCGCAAACTGACTTCGCTCTCATCGTGTGCCGGGTGAGCGTCGAAGTTGAGCCAACAGGCCCTGCGACAAGTTTTGCCGCAGCTTCCAACTTCCCTCGATGGAAAGGTAATCGTGAACTCGAACACGTTCGACGACGCCGGCGTTTATCGTCTGGATCGACATCGTGCCCTGGTGCAGACGGTTGATTTTTTCACACCCATCGTGGACGACCCATTTTCCTACGGGCAAATCGCCGCGGCCAATTCGCTCTCCGACATCTTTGCAATGGGCGGCCGCCCGTTGACCGCGCTCAACATCGTTGGTTTCCCTGCTGATCTGGTTCGACCCAAAGTCGTTTCGGCCATTTTGCGCGGCGGCATGGCCAAGGCAGCCGAGGTCGGTTGCGCTATCATCGGTGGCCATTCCATTCGCAATGCCGAACCCATTTATGGTCTGGCCGTCACGGGAATTGTGGATGTTCACCGCGTTACTACAAACGCGAACGCGCGTCCCGGCGATCTGTTGGTTCTGACGAAACCGCTCGGCACTGGCATCGCCACTACTGCGATCAAACGCGGAATTGCTTCGCGCCTGCTCCAGCAAAAAGTGGTCGCCCTGATGTCGAAGGTCAACACCGCTGGCGCCGAACTTGCCGAACGCCACCTGGTCCGCGCCGCCACCGATATCACCGGCTACGGATTGATGGGTCATTTGATTTCACTCTGCCGCGCCAGTCGAGTTTCTGCCGAAGTCGACCCCAGCGCAGTGCCAATGATCAGCGAGGAGATCGGCGCCCTTATCGAACTGGGCTGCGTCCCTAAAGGAAGTCGCCAAAATCTTTATGCCACAACTGTGGCTGTTGACTGGAGCGATACAGATGGAGCGCGCAAAATTCTTCTGACAGATGCGCAGACCAGCGGCGGATTACTGCTTTGTGTCGCTGAGGCCAAACTGGAGAAAGTGCTAAAGATTTTGCGCGAGGCGCGCACACTGTGCGCCGCTGTGATTGGCAAAATCGTTCCCCGCCGCTCCCGAAAGGGTTCGGGATTAATATGCACGACCAAGTAAAACGCCTGTCGCGAAGGGAAATTCCCTCGGTAAACAAAGTTCTCGTTGCCCTCGGGCGCTGCGATTTGCCGCGTCCCGTGATTGTGGACCTGATCCGGCGCGAACTTTCCAAGGTTCGCGCTGCCGAGAAAATCCCGGCATTCGAACCGATTGTGGAGCTTGTTCGTCGTTCGGTTGAAGAACTTTGCGCTAGCAGGCTTCAGCCGGTCATCAATGGAACCGGAATTGTCATTCATACGAATTTCGGCCGCGCGCCGCTTGCCAGCGAGGCAATCCGCGCACTGAAGCAAATCGGATCAGGTTACTCGAATCTTGAATACGATCTGGTGGCAGGCGAGCGTGGTCACCGCGGCACTTACATTGAGACTGCGCTCGCGCGGATTTGCGAAGCGGAAGCGGCCGCAGTCGTCAACAATTGTGCGGCCGCGTTGGTGCTGATCGTCCAGCATTTCGCCCAAGGAAACACCGAACGCCCAACATCGAACGCTCAACGTCGAACGGAGGTAGTCATCTCGCGCGGCGAAATGGTCCAGATTGGCGGTGGATTTCGGATTGGCGAAATCATTCAAGCGACCGGAGCAGAGTTACGCGAGGTCGGCGCTACGAACAAAACCACCGTAAACGATTACGCGAGAGCCATCGGTCCCAAGACCGCAATGATCCTGAAAGTTCATCGTAGTAATTTTTTCATGAGCGGTTTTGTCGAGTCACCACCGTCGGAGAAGATTAGCGCGCTGGCCCGAAACAAGCGCGTTCCGTTTGTCGAGGATCTGGGAAGCGGAGTCGTTGTTGCAACCGAAGAGTTGGGAATTGCCGACCACGAGCCGACTCCCGCTGAAGCGTTGAAAAGCGGCGCCGATCTTGTTTGTTTCAGCGGCGACAAATTATTTGGCGGCCCGCAAGCGGGAATTTTCGCTGGAACGAAACGGTTCGTCGCCGCATTGAGACGCGAACCGCTGTTTCGCGCGCTGCGCTGCGATAAACTCTGCCTCGCCGCTCTGCAATCGACTGTCGATCTTCACCTCAGCAAAGCGACCGCCAAAATCCCGGCCCTGGCGCTCCTGCGAATTTCGGAGGATGAATTGCGCGTCCGCGGTGCCGCGATTTGTGCGCGATTGCAGGGCTTGCCACTAACAATTGCGATCGGCCGCGGCAAGGCCAAAGCCGGCGGCGGCACCTTACCGAAGTTAAGCATGCCGTCTGTTACAATGGACATCGTTCCCGAGAACGCATCGCTGGCGGATTTCGCTGCGAGTCTCCGCGCATCGAATCCGCCACTTATCGGCTACATTGCGGACGACCGATTCAAACTCGATCTGCGTACCATTGTTCCTCGACAGGACGATCTTGTAGTCGAAGCGATTCGCGGTGCATGCATCAGCGACAAGTAATCATCACGAAGATCACGAAGGACCCGGACATGGAGTTTGATGAGTTGTCGCGCAAAGTGATCGGGTGCGCCCTCGAAGTGCATCGCAATCTCGGGCCGAGTTTATGGAGTCAACATATCGTCAATGCTTGGCGTGTGAACCTTCACATGCTGGGATTCCATTCCAGATGGAGCTTCCATTGCCGGCTCGCTACAAAAGGAATGCTGCTCGATTGCGGGTACCGAATCGACCTGCTCGTAAGTGGCGACCTGATTGTGGAAATCAAGTGCATTGAAACTCTGCTCCCGATTCATCAGGCGCAAATTCTTACGTACATGCGACTGTCGAAAATTCCGGTCGGCTTGATGATCAACTTTAACGTCACAAAGTTGCAGAATGGAATCCAACGTTTCGTCTTGTAGCCCTTCGTGCGCTTCGTGTCCTTCGTGGTTAAAAAAAAAGGCGTGACCACTCGCCATTTCATCATCGCCACCGCAGGTCACGTCGATCACGGCAAGAGCGCGCTGGTTAAGGCGCTGACCGGAACCGATCCCGACCGCTTACCGGAAGAGAAAGCGCGCGGAATTACTATCGACCTGGGTTTCGCCGAACTGAATCTCACCGGCCCTGACGGCGAGAAATTCCACGTCGGAATTGTCGATGTTCCGGGTCACGAAGATTTCGTGCGCAACATGCTCGCCGGTGTCGGCTCGGTCGATCTCGCGTTGCTGGTCGTCGCGGCAGACGACGGCTGGATGCCGCAAACGGAAGAACATTTGCAAATTCTAAGTTATCTCGGCGTTCAGCGCATCGCTGTCGCGCTCACCAAATGCGATTTGGGAAACGTCGAGACCGTCGCTGCTCAAACCCGTGAGGAGTTGGAACGAACTCGATTCACCAGTTGCCAAATCGTTCCAACGTCCGTCCGCACTGGTGAAGGAATCAGAGATTTGAATAGCGCACTCGCATCCGAGTTGGCGCAGTTGCGGCCACCGTGCGATATCGGAAAGCCGAGGCTTTTCGTCGATCGCGCATTTGTGCTTCGCGGCGTCGGAACAGTCGTCACCGGCACGCTGAGCGGCGGTTCAATTCGGCGCGGCCAGGATGTCGTCGTCCAGCCCCGAAATATTTCAGCTCGGGTTCGTTCCATTCAAAACCACGGCCGCGATATCGAAATGGCTCAGCCGGGAATGCGCACGGCCATGAATCTGCCCGATGTCTCAATTGGCGAGAAGGAAATGCAACGCGGCGATCTCATTACCGTTCAGGGCCTCGGTAATCCGAACGCAATAATTGACGTGCTTATAGAAAGATCGCCGCGACTAAAGCGAAACTCTCCTGCAGCGCGTCCAATCAAGAACGGCAGTTCTGTTCAAGTTCATTTTGGAACCAGTCGCACGGCCGCGAAAATCACATTATTCGACGGACCTGCGCTTGGAGCGGCCCAAAGCGCAATTGCTCAGTTGCGACTCGATTCACCGATTCTTGCGTTTCTTGGCGATCGGTTTGTCCTGCGCGATTCTTCCGAACAAAACACCATTGCCGGCGGCACCGTGCTCGATCCCGACGCCGATCGCGCCAATTTCCGCTCTGCCGCACACATTCAGTTGTTAAGAGAGCGCGCGACCGCACCGCAGGACGTCAACGTTTGCGTGCGGTCCCAGCTTAGACGTAATGGATTCGCCGAATCCAAGACGCTGCTGTTGAAATCGAACTTCGGCGCCGATGAAATCGGTGAGGCACTGTCTCGGCTGAAACAGCATGGCGAGATCGTCCTGGCCGGCGATATCGCCGGCGACGCATCTTACTGGCACGATGTGATCGATAGAGCAGCCAGGTTGATTGACCGAGCCCATGAAAAAAATCCCGAGCGCCGTGGACTCGATGTATCGGAGCTTCGGACAGAGTTAGAAATCCAGCCCGAGAAATTGTTTAGCGCAGTAATTTCAGAGCTAACCCGAATCGGTTTTGTTCGTTCCGAAAATCAAATTGCTCGCGTCAGCCACCGTCCATTGCTGCCGCCGGAATTCGTATCGGCCGCGGAAAACATTCGCGCTACGCTCTCGGCCAGACGTTTTGATCCTCCCGACCGCAGAGCGTTTTCGGAAGATCGAAATCTTCAGCAGGCATTGCGTTTTTTAATCGATCAAGGTGAAATCGTTGATATCAGCAGGGAGATCGTTGTTCTTCGCGACGCTGCCGAGCAGATGCAGGATGCAGTCATCCAGTTTCTATCCGAAAAGGGGTCCGCCACCGCCAGTCAGATTCGACAGAAAATTGGCACCACCCGCCGCGTAATCATCCCGTTTCTGGAATACTTGGATCGCATGGGTGTGACCCGGCGCATCGGAGATGAACGTGTGCTCGCGAAGAAATCAGCAGGCGCTAAATTGGCCGATGCCCCGAGCGCGCAGCAAACCTGAACTACATTCGCCGCGCGTATCGCTGCACATCGGAGCGTCGCCGGAAGCGGCGTGGGAGAACGTAGTCAGGCATTGGTTTGAAAAGATCGCTGCCCGGGCCTTGGAGGATCAGCAACCCGCGGCTGTCGTCACAGCGTCTCGCAGCCAGGCGTATTTTTTTCGGAGTCGCCTGCTCCGCGAAGGTAAATCCCTGGTCGCGGTGAAATTTCTCTCGCCACCGCAGCTGCGGGAACTATTGCGTCGCCACTGTGACCTGCAGGTGCCGCTGCGCGAGCATCTTCGTCTCCTTCTCGCCGTCACCGCCGAACAATTCACGAGCAAAAGCAGCGGTGATGAAACACTGCCCGTCGCAAAATCCATCGCTCGGGATCCTGATCGTTTTCTCCACGCGATTGACCAACTGCGCGCCGCCGGCTGGACTTTTGATGAGATCGACTCGCCCGCGTTGCGCGAAATCGCCACGCGATTCGAAGAACAAGTGCGCGAATGCGGCTTCACTTTCGGTTACGACGCGGATCGCGTCGTGCTCGCGGATGCCCGGAAGTTTCAGCCGCTGTTTAGCAATTTACTCGTGTTCGGATTCGACGCAGCACATTGGCCGCTCTGGCCGTTACTTCATGCTGCGACACTGTCCGCGGGCGAGACCAGTGTTGTATTGAGCAATCCGCGCGATGCCGCCTGTGATCTCGACGAAACCTGGATCGGAACATGGGAGGAAACTTTTGGGCCGGCAGAGGTAATTCCGCTGACCAATGGAAGAGCGACAGCCTCAGTAACAGAAACCTTACCGGTTCCGGCCTCGAACGTTCATTTTGTTATTGGTCGTGATACGACGCAGCAAGCGCGCGCGATCGTCGCTCTCGCCGCAAAATTCCTGGCCGATCCACGTTGCGAACGGCTCGGCATTTTGTTCTCAGGACCGGGCGCGCTTGCGCGTTTGGTCGCGACCTTTCTCCAATCAGCCGGAATTGTGCACAACGACGCTATCGCGCATCTCGCGCCGAGTGCCTTCGACGATGACGCCTGGCGTGCATGGCTCGAGCTGCAACAAACGCCACGGCTAAAACCGCTGTTTCGATTTCTTCGTGCTACTGAGGGGCAGACCTTCGACGAATTGTCCGTCTTGCAGATACAAGAGACCCTGTGCCGCGGTTACAAGAATGTGCTTATCGACGACATTGAGCTGCTGCGCGATTACTGCGAGAGCAGCCCCGAGTTGCGGCACGGCAACGCTGTCGCGCGCGAGCTGCAGAAAATCCGGTTTCTCCCCGAGAGCGCGTCACTCGCCGAATTTCTATCACAAACGCGAGCAATCTTTTCTAAGCTCGGCTGGAAAGAACGTTGGAACGAAGTCGAGCGATTTAGTCGCAGTTGGAGAGATCGGCTATCGACGAAATTTTCAAAGAATTCCTATTTGCGATGGCTGCGGGAACTTCTTGGCGCGCCGTCACTCGAGCGCGACGATCTGGGCGCACATCCATACGCGCGCGTGCACCTGCTCGCTAGCACGGACGCAGAGGGCCAGCCGTGGTCGCATCTGATTTTTGCCGGACTAAACGATGAAGCATGGCCGGGTTTCGACGGCGAGCTTGCCTTCGTCCGGGACGAGCAGATCGAGGATCTTAATCGACAGAATACGACGCTGAACCGGCGCGCGTCGAAACGCGGCCGGCAAGGGGAAGGTCATTGGAGCGTGCGTGAAAGGAAGACCCTGCTCCTTGGTCCCAAGGAGCAACGACAGATCCGCCGGAGGCAACTTCTCAGCCTCGTGGAATCTGTAAGCGAAGCCATCGGCGCGAGCGCGAGCCTGTATTCTGAAGCAACGCCGAGTCGAATCGCGAACCCGAGCGAATTTTTTTCCTGGATTTACTTCAACGCACACAGTCGTGGAGTTTCGCAGCAGACACTCCACTCACTGGAAGAGCGAACCCGCGATTGGTTGAAGGATTGGTCTCCCGCGGATGCGCAAAAAGTCGACTCGATCAACGTTGGCCGGACACGATACGCGTTCGATGCACGCCGGCGGTTGCGGCCGGCGGGCGAATACGAATTCGCACTTCGGAGTCCAGCCAATGAGCAAAAATCGCTGCGCGTCACCCAGTGGGAGCAAGCGTTGCGCTGCCCGGCCATCGTTTGGATGGAAATTTTTCTCGGCGTCGCGCCCGATGATTACAACGGCGATGCCTGGGCAGTTGCGACCGGACAATGGGTCCATCGCTGGCTCGCGGACAGCGTCCGAAACGGCGGAGTGCGAAACTTTGTCGACGTGAATCGCGCCGATGAAATCCGTCAGCGCATTTCGCAGGAGGCCCGCGAGCTTCGCGAACACGTCGCGGCGCTTTGCGCGAGGCGTAGCAAAGTTCTTCCAGATTGGTGGCGCTCCGGCTGGAGCAACGCGCTTTACATCGCCGATTGTCTCGCTGCAAAAGTTTCTGATCTCCACGACTGGTCGGAAATGGCAGTCGAATGGCCGCTTGGGGAGCCAACTTTAATTCCATTGAGCGTGAACGAGACGCTGCGAGTTCGCGGCCGGATTGATCTCATTCTTGCGCGTCGGAAATCTCAGCAATCGCAAATCGGCTACGAAGACTTCTGGGTTGTCGATTACAAAACAGGACGGCAGCGGGGCTTTAATTTGAAAGAGCTGCGACGTAACGACACGCCCAAGCGAAAATTTCACAAGCAATTGATCGAGGGCCGCGGCGTTCAGCTCGCGCTCTACGCGCTCGCGGTGCACGCGCGCGGCGCTGAGGATGTTCAACTGACGCTGCTTTCTCCGGCGGAACAGCTCGAACCGCAGTTTCATTTGGCCGATGTGCTCGCACAAAAAGATTTCTGGAAGGAGCTGCACCGGATGCAGGAAACGGGCGTCTTCGGAATGCTCGGCCCGATTCATGCCGATTTCGGATTCGTTAGAAGATATCCCCTCGCGACGCTGCCGATCGATATGGATCTGCTTGCAGAGAAATGGACGCTGACCCATCCAGCGTTCGTGCTTGAAGAGGAGGAGCAAGCGAAGTGACGACGATTGCCGACGATGCCGCGCGGCAGCGATTCGTTCAAGAATTGGATCGCAACTTCTCCGTCGTCGCTTCCGCTGGCTCTGGAAAAACGCGCGCGATCACTGATCGGATCGTTGAGATCGCGAAAGATCGGCAACGCGCGCTTGAATGGCTGCCGCAACTTGTTGTCGTGACTTACACGAATCGCGCTGCCGATGAAATGCAACAGCGAACGCGCCAGCGAATTCTCGAAGCCGGCTTGCCGCTGGAAACCGTGGAAGCGTTTGGCCGCGCGTTTTTCGGAACCATCCATGCGTTTTGCATGAAGCTGCTCGCGATGCATGGACATCATCTCGGTCTGCCGGCGAGACTCGAAACGATAACGGACGATGATGACCTGTGGAATGAGTTCGTCGAGCAACAAACGGAGATCGGTCATTCATTAGGCGAAGAAAATCGCCGTCTGCTGTTGCGCTTAATGCAGGCGCGACAATTGATGGAGCTCGCGCGAAAGCAGGACCACCACTTCATCCCGCCGCAATCGCTTGGACGGTGTCCCGAATGCGATTTCAGCAAAGTCGAAGCCGCGGCTGAAAACACGCAGGCAACAAACATTCCGAAGGCGAAGGCGCAACTGCGCGAATGGCTGCGGCGCTGGCGCGACACGGACGACTTCGCCCCCTGGCCAGCGTGCGCCACGGCAGCGAGAGACTTCACCGCGCTCTGGCGCGAAGCGTTTCGACCACTGCGCGAATGGGCAAGCGCGTGCGCGGCTTGCGTGGCGGCGGAATTGCAAAGCGATTACCGCGAGTTCCGTTTAGGTCGTGGCGCGATTACTTATCCGGACCAGGTCGCGCTCGCGGCCGAACTGTTGCGGCTGCCGGAGGTGGCGAAGCAGATTCGTAACAAACATTATCGGGTCCTTCTCGACGAAGCTCAGGATACAGATCCGCAGCAGTTTTTTGTCTTGCTCGAAATGACGCGGCCGGTGGATGCGCGCGGCGAATGGTTCCTCGCCGGAGCGAGTCCGATCGGCGGCGGACAAGATCGACATCAAGGACCTCGGGCCGGTCATTTCTCCATGGTCGGTGATTTTCAGCAGTCGATTTATCGCGATCCGAGCGACCTGAATCACTATCGCGAGCTTCATCGCGCGCTCATCGAAACGGGTGCGGCCGAAGAACTGACGTTCTCGGTGACATTCCGACTCGATCAGGCGCAGGTCGATTTCGTGAACGACACATTCGCGAAGATTCTGAACAACACTGACGGTCAGGTTGAGTTTGTTGAGCTCAGTCCGCGCCCGGAAATTTTGCCGGGACAAGTAATTCGGTTCGAGCTCGGCGATGATGTCGATCTTGAGCTAACCGAGACGCAACGCGCGCAGATCGAAGCTCAGCGTTTGGCGAAATGGATGCGCGACGCCGGGCTGGAAAAGCTGCGGGCGAGATGTTGGCGCGAAGTCGCGATTCTATGCCCACGCAAAGCGTGGTTGCGCGCGATTCGCGATGCGCTGCCCGAACAACAAATTCCGGTGGAGGTCCAGTCGGAAAGTGATCGTCAGGCCGAACATCCGGCGTACGCGTGGCTCGCGGCGTTGCTCGCGACCATGTCCGATCCAAATTCGAGCTACGAAATCGTGGGAGTGCTGAGAGAAGTGTTCGGAATCTCGGACGACGAGCTGGCGCGATTTGCTCAACGCGACGCCCGCAAATTTCAAATCGAGCGGAAAACCGCCGGACGGGGAGTTGTTGCCGACAGATTGAATCTGCTGACGCGAGTTCGCGAAGGTTTGCCCCACCAGCCGCTCTTCAGCGCAGTGCGCGAGATCGTGCGAATGACGCAGCTGCGCGAGCGATTACGCACTTTGCCGCGCGAAGAATTCGGCGATTCGGTGAACGAGCTGGACAAACTACTCAGCGCAGTGGCAGACGCGGAGGCGCGGCAGGAGTCGTTGGGCGATTTTGCGCTGACGCTTCGGCGCAACTTCGATAAGATCCGCGAAACTGAACCGGCGCAAGCTGATGCGATCCAGCTAATGACCGCGCATAAGGCGAAGGGATCGGAGTGGGACGCAGTCATTGTGCCGTTCCTCGCGCGCGAGGCGCGGCTCGGCGGGAACATTCGTTATCCGCTTGTTATTTCGGGCGAGCAACCGTTCATCGCGTTTGATCGGAGCGATCGCGCGGATCTGGAAGACGAGATGAAAAAGGTCCAGCGCCAGGAAATGGAACGGCTGCTTTACGTGGCGCTCACACGCGCGCGCCACACGCTCGTGTTCGCACTGGACCCTCAGTTGTTTCGAGGCAAGCGCGGCGTCCATAGCGATACGCAACTGAAATGGCTGCAAGCCGACGCGAACGAGGAGAACGCCGAAATCATCTTAAACCTTCCCGACGAAGCGACAGCTTGCGAGGAAACCGCTGCACATCACAAGGAACGCGCACCTGAATTGGTCGCTGACAGTTTACGCGCGCTGCGACTTGAGACTGGGTCGGTCGACATCGCACGGCAGAGAGCGGCTTCTATTATTGAGACAGTCACTCCGAGTCAGTTCGCGCCGGAAGAAGAACTCAGCGGAAGTCCAACCGTGGAGAAATGGATCGAGATCGAACCGGAATTGCGACCGCCGCGAATCGATAATCCAGCGAAGCGTTATGGAATTTGGTGGCACGATTTCGCCGAACAGATCGATTGGCGGCCTGAGCCGAAGAACTGGAGCGAAACTTTCGAGCGCAAGGTTTGTACGTCGCCGGATGTCGCACGCTCAAAGCGCGAGTGGCAGCTGTTGCAAAGGCATATCGAATCCGTGGATGGACTCGTGCACGTTCTGCGCGACGCCGATTTAGTTCGTCAGGAGATGCCGTTCTTCTGGCGAATGGGCGAGAATCAGTGTTTGGAAGGCATTATCGATCTTGCGTCTTTCAATCAGAAGGCGAACGGGGTTTTCATTCTCGACTGGAAAACCAACCAGATCGCGCGGAGTAAGATTGGCATCTTGCGCATGCAGTATCTTCCGCAAATTGCAGCCTATTGGAAAGCCGTCGCTGAAATAACGAACCAGCCAGTTAGCGCGGGAATTTATTCGACTACGACTGGCCAGCTTGTTGCTTATGGTGAAAATGAACTCGCAGAGGAATGGGAGCGCCTTCGCCGTCTGCACCCCAAAGATCTCGCTCGCGAAATTGAGGAGTCTTGGTAGCGCGAGCGTTTCGTTTCGGTAACTTCCTGGTCAATCGATTCATCGAAGCGTTGGGGCGACACGCTTCAAGACGTATCGAATTTTCAGAGGGACATTGACCTGATGAGCAAACCTCAAGACGGTCTAGTTTCGCGGTTTTTGAACCGGCCGATTTCGCGGCGGATAACGCGTTTTCTGCTCAAGTTTCCGATTCACCCTAACGCGTGGACGATATCGATCTTTGTTTTACCGCTAATCGCCTCTGTATTTTTGGTACGCGGCGATTACGTCAGCGTCGTCATCGGCGCAGCCATTTTTCAAGTGTTCAGTATTCTTGATGGTTGCGACGGCGAAATCGCGCGCGCCAAAAAGTTGGAATCAAAACTCGGGGAACGACTGGATTACTTTTGCGATTTTGCAGCAAGCCTTCTCTATGTTCTCGCGCTCGGGTTGGGGCTTCGCCGTTCGAGTGAAGGAGTTGTGTGCGCTGTCCTGATTACGGCCAACGAGCTGCTCCTACGAGTGGGCAAGAGCAAAAGTTCGGTTGCTTTGTCCACTTTGCACGAGTCATTTTATACGAGACATCGCGGAATGATCTCACATTCCGGTTTGCTCAATCTTGGCGACCGATTTGTGTGGTGGCTCTTTCAGCTGACTAAACGCGACATGGCTCTCGCCGTTTTTCTTATACTCGCATTACTCGGCCTGGCTGACTGGATCCTGCACCTGTGGACGATTGTCGCGGGCGCGAGCCTGGTTCCCAGCGCGATTGCCGCGACCAGATCCAGCATTGGCGCTGGCGATGTCGTGACGCGCGAGCCGCGATCGTAATTGCGTCTCGGCGCATTGCAGCATTGCGATGGTGTCGATGTCCTGCCACCAGGCATCTCCAATATCGACGGCGCGGGCTTTGTCCTCCGACGCCATCAATCGAACTCCGTCAGCAAGACTGCAATCTCCGTCACGTTTTACTCGCTCGAGGTAATCGAAAATGTCTAGTGAGCATACAAAAAGACCGGTATCGATTCCATCGTAAACCGTTAAGTCTTTTCCAATCTTGAGGATTCGGTCCGCCTGAGTCTGAACTTTCATCGCGTCATCGACATCAAAAATTGAATCCAGCTTTCGGTCGAGCGCGAGATTGAGTTGGTTGGGTACCGCATTATGGAGCAGAAGGTCGACAATTGATTGATCAAACAAATGGTCGCTCATCGTCAGAAGAAAGGACTTGCCGACGTGCCCAGCGGCGGCAAGAAGCGAGATGCCATTCTGTTTTTGCCAGTCGCGGTTTTCGATGAAGGACACGCTGAGGCCGGAAGGAATCAGCCGGTTGGCTTGCGCGATCATGCGCCCGCTTTCGTAGCCGACCACGAAGTTGACGGTTTTGATCCCTGCGCGCATCAGGGCATCTAGCGTGTACGAAATCAACGGACGGCCAAGGACCGGCACGAACGGCTTCAAGAAAGTTTTATCCGACTCACGCAGGCGCGAGCCCTGTCCGGCCATCAAAATCACAGCTTCAAAGATCGCCGTCATATTTCGTAATATCTCCGTAGGCCCCAAAGGCGGACGCGCTGGGGAAGAAATCTAAAAATCAGCGGTGCAATTTTTGATTCAAATACGTTGCCCACCGTTATCTGGGGCGGCGGGTGCACAGCGTCGATCAATTTGAGAACATGTCGCGCGACGAGATCCGGGCTTGGCGCCTTTTTCATGTTGCGTTCGACGATTTCCCAGGTCTTGGTGATCCTTGCCTCGTAGCGATCCGTTTTATTGGTCTTGCGCACCCTCTCGTTAAATTCCGTGGAAATGTCTGCCGGTTGAAGATCAACGATGTGGAGCGGGGAATGAGCCAACTCGAGCTGGATCGACATGGTAAAGGCTGCCAGCGCTGCTTTCGCGGAGTTGTAAGCCGCCATGAAAGGCACTGGAAGGCGAGAAGCTAACGAACTGACGTTGATGATCAAACCGTCTCCACGCGCTTGCATGTGGCGAAGCGCGAGTTGCATCAATTGGATTTGGCCGAAAACGAGAATTTGAAACTGGCTTGCGATCGTTTTCACGGGAAGGAACTCGGCGGCCCCAAAGTGTCCGGCCCCGGCGTTGTTGATCAAGACGTCGAAATAGCGAGCTTCCGCAAGCGCGGCATTGAATGCCTGCTCGATGGAAAGCGGATCGGTCAGATCGAGACGCATTGGATGACATCGCGGCATTTTGGGGACGCGTTCCAAATTGCGCGATGTGCCCCAAACTTCGTGACCCTCTGCCACCAGTAGTTTAGCAATGGCCAGGCCAATGCCCGAGCTCGCTCCGGTGATGAAAATGCGTTTCATGAGGAGCGGCGCCGTTCGACAAGATAAAGTCGGACACGGCGATTCTGAGGGTAAATCAACATTGAGCGTCTGAACTCGGCGAGCTTTATCAAGTAAAAATCTTTCCGCTTGAGGGATAGATCGTCGGTATAAACCGCTGCCGCATTCCGTAGCACTTCTTCGTCCTCCGCGATGGGGACATGGTCCAATATTTTGAATTGCGGCGCGTACCACTGGGCGGAACGGTACACAACAGGTAGAATCAAGAGCACGTTGCCGCGCTTCGAGGGCGGATAAAGTTTTTCCAAATAGCGTACGAACCGGACTGCTGGCGCTTCATCACGGTGATTCTCTATGGCCAATGGAACGAGGATATACAGGAGCAATGCCGGAACGCAGATTGCCGACAAGTTCCACGGTTTTGGTAATCGTAAAAAACCGCGGAGCATTATGACAAAGAGCGGCGGAAAGACCATGAGATAGTATCTTTGATCGCCGGGAAGCGCGATAAAGACAATCGCAATGTCAACTAAGAGCCAGGGACCGTGAAATCTCCAAAATCGCTGATCGATCGCTTCGCGTCCGAACCGAAAATAAGCGATGATCGCACACGTTGTAAGAACGATACCGGCTGCAAGCACCCGAGGCGATTGAATGAAGCCGAACCCTTTCCAAAACCACCCGAGAATGTGCCTGACGAACCGCATTCCGAGGTAGTGAGGACTCCAATCGCCCGCCCCGATGTAAACGGACGGCAGGTTTAAGCGCCAGCGCCATTGGCCGTACGCGAGCTCGGGATACACACGCCAGAACGGCTCATTTGGACGCAATTGAGACTGCATGTACCACATAGGCAGAAGCCAGGTTAGACAACCCGCGACCAGCACCGCGTACGCAAACCACCATGTTTTAGCATTTACACAGCCTTTCTTGAGCTGAATGCCAAGAACCACTGCAACGACAGGAAACAATTGCGGCCGTGTCCCAGCTGCGGCGGCCCCAAGGAGAGCAGCCCAAACAATCAGGCCGCGCTTCCCCTGTTTCAAAAAGCAGATCGCGGCAAGTAACTCCGCGCCCACGAGACCAGCTGCCAGCATGTCCGTCACCGCCTTCGTAGCCGTCATCCAAACAACTGGCGTGATCAGCAAACAACTTGCGACCCACCATGCGAGCCTTTCGGAAAACTGGACGCGAATAATCGAGAACCAAGCCGCGATGAAAAGTGCACCGCCAAACGCCGAAGCGCAGTAAAGCGATGATTCGGTTCCGATGTGGAAAAATCTCGTGCCCAGCCAGCCAAAGAAAATAAAAAGCGGATAACCAGGTGGGTGCGGCTGGTGATGCCAGAGGTCGAACGAGCGCACGCCCATCGCAAATTGCACAGCATCGATTTCATCGAGCGCCGGCGAATGCGTGAAAAAGTAAAGCGCGAAAGCGGCGAAAAAAAGCAGCACGGCTTTAATCACGGATTGTTGGCCGGAATCGCTCTGTTCCATCTCGGTTGAGGCCATAGACCAGCGCATTCGTTGCTGTTCGGCCATTGATTCGTATTTTAACTGTCAGGCTGCTGCAAGACAGTCTCGTGAGTGAGTGTAATTGTTATCCGTGTCATCTCGAAAAATTCTCTGATCATACGATGTCGATCTTGTCCCCATGTTTCCGCTGATTTGCGCGGCCCTTGTCATTTTGGGTGTGCTCGGTCTCAAGCGTCTGCTTCCTGGTAGTAGAAAGCATCGGCGACAAGTCCGTTTCATCCGTGAAACCTTGGCAAGCAGCAAGAAATCCGGCGATCGCCGTGTGATTGTTTCGCTTTCGACGGTACCAGAGCGGATCGGCAACCTGGGGCCGACGGTTCGCTCTCTGCTGAGACAGACGTCGCCGCCGGATGAGATCGTCCTGGCCATACCGGAATTTTCGACTCGGGAGCAACGGCCTTATGCAGTGCCGAAAGATGTTTCGCGTTGGCCGCGAATGCGTGTCCTGGAATGTCGCAGGGATTGGGGACCGGCCACGAAGTTTATCCCCGTCGTTCGAGAAGAACTGGCGGCGGGCCGGGGCAATACATTGATAATGGTTGTGGACGATGATCGCGTTTATCCGCGAGATGCGCTTGAAACATATCTCTATTACAACGAGCAACTACCTGCAGCGGCCTTATGCTTTCGCGGTGCAGCGATCCCGCAAGGTCTGGATTGGCGGCACGCCAGGATGATTCGCGCGCGAGAGCTTCGCCAGCCGCAACCCGTGGCGGTGATCACAGGGTGCGGAAGTTACTTAATTCAACCGAGATTTTTCGACGAATCGCTCTGGGATTATTCTCAAGCGCCGCAGGGAGCATTTTACATGGACGATATTTGGATCAGTGGATGCCTCGCTAGGCGTAACGTGAAGAGATATGTTGTGCCCGCATCGGCCATGATGCGGAGTGTGTTTCGGCAACGCCGGACCTTATCGCTGCACGATGTTCCTGACGGACGTCAGTACCACAACAACGAAACGATCGCATTCTTCGGGGACGCCTGGGATGTCTTCGCTTCGGATTAAGGACGTTCGTCCTTGCGATGGATATGGTGCTGCAACCACTGAACACCAAATACTGCCAGAAAAGCCGCAGCGCTGATGACTTGCCCGGCAATTCCACCCAGGAACAATCTGCAGACGAGCGTGGGAACGAGCGCAATTCCCGCAGCGATCAGCGGCGGCCGAATGTCACTCCATGAATCTTTCCAGTGAAAGACCCATCGCAGCGTCGCATAGCGTAGAATGCCTTGAACGACATAGGGCAAAAGGATACCAAAAGCCGCACCCATCACGCCGAAGCGCGGAATTAACCAGAGAAGCCCCGCAGCCGCGACCGTGCATGTAATCGAAGAATGCAGAAGATTTAAATGTGGCCGTTGCACCATGATTACCGTTTCGCCTAATGCCACAAATGCATTGATAGCACTGGCAAGAGCGACGATGCCGAGCCAAACTCCGCCCTGCCAAAATGCTGGACCGTAGATGAGCAAAATCGTGCTGCCCGCGAGGGACATCACTGCCACCAGCGGCAACAATATCCAGAGCATCCACTGGGCAAGCCGAGCATATGTGGCCGCAGCGATTTCGTGATCGCCTGTCGCGGTCATACCGGCTACTACCGGTGCGAAAATGGGGTTGAAAGCCTGGTTCACTTTTCGCAGCCCGTTCGCTGTGCCGATCACTGCACTGTAAACACCGACGGTTGCAAGCGTCACACCGGGTGCGCGTCCAACGAAGTAACCGAGCATGAGAAGGTCCAACCGGGCGATGAACGCGTTAATCAGTTGATAAATGCTGATGGGAGCCGAATACGCGAGTAGCGACCGTGCTTCGCCGAAAGGGGAAACAACTTCCCTTTGCGGGGGAACATGTCGAAACAACGTTGAAGCGAGCGCGAGTGCAATAAGTCCTGACGCTGCTGTCCCAACAATTGCAGCCACTTCCGGTGAGGACTGCTTAAAGCCGACGGCAACTGCAAAGAGGAAGGCGAGTGTCGTTGCAATTGGTTCCATCATCCCGCGTGAGTAGATGTCGTGTTGCATCACTTTCATCCCCCGCGAGATAGCGGTACTGATGCGATACAGAGCCAGACCTGGCATCGCGCAAAGAACGAGCGCAAGCGCCGAAACCATCTGCGGCTGTATATGAAGACGGTTGTTAAAAAACCGGAGGCCCAGTATCACAACGACGGCAGTGATAATGGACTGCGCAACCCCGAGCACTACAGCGATTCGAAAAAGCGCCCTGCTTCTCGCGCGGTCGCCCACGGCCTCCGAGCGCGCGATGAACGTGGTGATCGCATTGTCGAGGCCAAGAACACCGATCTTGCTGATGATGTCAGTCGTCGACCAGGCAACGGAGAATATGCCGAGTGCCGCCGGTCCGAGCAGTCGCGCAACGAGAAACGTGAATATCCCGCGGAAATTCGAAGCCAACATCGCGATCGTGTTCAAGAACGCGCCGCGTTTTAGCTCCACTCCGGTTTCGTCTACACGCGCTGGTGCATCCGCTGCCGGCGGCGCAACCTCGAGCGCAATTTGCGTTGTGCTCGCTGACTCCGCCCGAAGCCGGTCAGGGGCTTGGGCGATTTCGAAGTTATACACCATGAAAAAGAGCGCGTTGATTCATTTTTCGCCAGAAATATGCTCGATGCAGCCGGAGCCTAAACTAACGTTCGCGCTCATATCGCCTCGACGCTACAATCGACTGCTCGGACCGCCAAAATTTTTTCGTAAAGATTGACCATCTTAGGAGGGCCAGAAAATGGATCTCCCGGCAAGCATTCTAACTTTGCAACGCACCGATCGCTGGGTTGGTGCGCCGCTTTGCGCCATTTTAACCCTTCTCAGAAGAATCTTTGAATCCGCGGGGCGGCCAGGACCGCGCCAAGTTCAGCGCATTCTCTTCGTCAAGTTCGCGGAGCAGGGCTCAACCGTTCTCGCCTATCCCGCAATTCGTCGTGCAATCAAAATGGTTGGACGTGAAAACGTTTACTTCGTCGTATTCGAAGACAATCGCTTCATTCTCGACACGATGGAAATTATTCCCAATGGAAATGTGATAACGATCGCGACGAAGAGTCTCTTCGGACTCGCGGCTGGTGCGCTGCGAGCGGTGCTCCGGGTCCGAAAAATCGGCATCGACGCGGTCGTTGATATGGAATTTCTGACACGTTTCTCCGCGATACTGACGTTTACGACCGGTGCCAAATCGCGTGTTGGCTTTCATACTTTTTTTGGCGACGGACCGTACCGCGGCGACTTAATGACGCACCGGCTTTTGTACAATCCTCATCTCCATACGAGTCAGATGTTCGAAGCCATGGTTGAATCACTGACCCGCGATCCGTCGGTGCTCCCGACGTTCGACTTTACGCCTGCTGCAAACCAGCCACTTGCAGGATTTCGGCCCTCCCTGTCCGAAGTTGCTGAAATCAATGCCCTGCTACAACGCGAAAATCCTCGCATCGGTTCTGCGCCGCTCATTCTGCTCAACCCGAACGCGAGCGACTTGCTGCCGCTTAGGCGGTGGCCGCCTCTGCGTTATGTCCAGCTTGCGCGGCGGTTGCTCGAACGTTATTCGGATTTATTTATCGGATTTACAGGTGCCCCGGCCGAAGCCGCTCCTAACAACCGGCTTGCGGACGAGGTCGGTTCGGATCGCGTCATCCGGCTTGCCGGAAAAACGACTCTGCGGCAGGTGCTCGTGCTTTACACCCGCAGTGAGATTTTGGTGACGAATGACAGTGGCCCGGCTCATTTTGCCTCGATGACGCCGATTCGCGTCGTCACGTTGTTCGGGCCGGAGACACCGGCGCTATTTGCCGCGCGATCGCCAAACGCGACGGCGCTGTGGGCCGGCATCGCGTGCAGTCCGTGCGTAAACGCCTACAACAACCGGCAATCGGTCTGCCGCAACAATCTTTGCATGCAAGCAATCACAGTGGACGATGTTTTTGAGAAAGTTACGCACATTTACGATTCTCTTAAGAGGAGCACATCCGGAAATTAATCTGCCGAATGATGGGTGTGCCAACTCATAGGTCGCGGCAATTTCGCCTCGCCGCGCTTGGGATTATCCTTCTCACCGTCGCAATTCGCCTTCCGTCTCTTTTGCATCCTCAGCCAATTGACAGCGAGGCAATGTATTCGGTGGTGGCGAACGAGATCGTCGACGGCGGGCAGCCTTACATTGACGCGGTAGAGCGTAAGCCGCCACTTCTTTTCTGGACGTACGCCGCAGTATTCAAAGTAGCAGGCAAGTTCAATTGGAAGGCGCTTCATATGGTGGCACTGATGTGGACGCTATGCGCAATGGTCGGCCTCTATGTAATCGGCCGCGAGTTGTTTGATCGCAATACCGGTTTGATTGCCGCGCTCTTCTACAGTGTTTTCCAACCCTGGTGGGCGTGGAAGAACCTCACATTCGATGCCGAAATGCTAATGAATCTCCCTATCATCTGGGCGTGGGCAATCGCGTTCGGCCGCAGTTCATCGCGAGTCCGACCCGAACTCTTTCTAGCAGGTGCGCTCTTGGGCGCGGCCTTTCTGCTCAAACAGCCCGCCGCCATAGCAGCGGTTCCCCTTGGCATCTATCTACTCCTCCCGAGTTATCGAACCAGCCGCAGTTTGACACGAACGAATTCGATCATTGAGGCAACTATGCTCACGGCAGGATTTTTCGCAGCCCTCGGTCTCGTGACGATTGTACTTTGGAAGCAAGGCATTCTCCATGAGGCGTTCTACTGGACAATTGCCGATCATGACGTTCCGCACGTTTTTTGGCAGAAGGGAATCGTGAATACGCTGATCTTCCTTGGAGCCTGTTTGCCTTTAGTAATCGGGGCGATAATGGCGTGCCGCGATAAGAGTGAGATTTGGACTGGAAGGACGGCAGAACGAACAGCGCTTTTCGGGCTACTTGCCGCCTCGGCGATTGGCGCTGCAGCGGGCGCTCGCTTTTACCCTCACTACTACGTCCAATTGCTCCCTCCGCTCGCACTGCTCGCGGCACCGTACTACGCATGCCTTTGGTCCCGGACGATGCAGCCGCCGTGCTGGATACTGCGACCCAGGGTGACCTACGCGTGGCTGGTTCTCACGGTTATTGCCTTCTCAATCAAACACTGGACGGGGCTGGCTCCGCGACGCGTTCCCTCCGAGGCGGGACGATATTTGTCCACGCATTCGAGCCCTGACGATAGAATTTTCGTCTGGGGTCAGACTTTGGAAATCTATCTAGACGCTCACAGACGTCCTGCCTCTCGTTACATCACAACGTTTCCGCTCACGGGTTATATCTTCGGCGGACCGATCCCGGGTTTCGATACTCGCAGCCGGATCTTGCCCGGCGCCTGGACCACCCTCGAGCGAGATTTTGCCAGGCATCCGCCGATCTACATTGTCGATGTTCAAGCCGACCCGAAAACCGCGCAGCATCCAGTGAAGAATTTTCCGATTCTGGCCAAACTTTTGGCGGAACGGTACCAGCCGGTGGCGCACACCGCGGAAGGTGTGATTTATCGGATGCGCTAGGTTTGGCCAGTTCGCCAATACCAATCCCTGGCCAGGCCATTTTTCTCTGGCCCGGCCTTGCGCTAGTCGTGCTTGCTATTGCGATCATTATATGGGTAAGAAAATCGCTCCGGGCCTCATCCACGAACATCAGTCCCTTTCGCCCAACCACGTCCATTGTCACATCCGGCCCGTTTCGGTTCTCTCGAAGTCCTCTTTACGTGGCGCTGACGCTCCTATATCGAGGCTCGTCTTGATGTTCAATACGTGGTAGGGCAATGTCGTGCTCGTTCCGCTCCTAATCACTATGCATGGCGGAGTTGTCCTGCCCGAGGAGAGCTACCTCGAGCAGAAGTTTGGTGAGACCTATCACCAGTACCGTTCCAAGGTTCGAAGGTATGTTTGAGCAGGGAAGTCTGACAATTATCGAAATCAAACCACACCGTAACGGCTGGAAAGTCTTTGAAGCGCCCGGAAGATCCGTGCCCGGGACTAGCACTCGCTGAGAATGATGTCCCGGCGACCTGCGGCGACCACCACGTCGCTTCCTTCACCCGACCGAGCACGAGCGTTAACGCGGCGCATGGCCGATTATTTCGGTTTGTCCTACCCGCACGAATTCACTTCTGCGGTCTTGCTCCTCATTGCGCTGATTCTTCTGAGGGTCGTTACCATCGCGCACTACAGGTTTGGCAGCGATGAGCCGCAACATCTGCACGTCGTTTGGGGCTGGGCTCGCGGTTTTGTTCAGTATCGCGATCTGGCTGATAACCACATGCCGTTGTTTCAGATTCTATGCGCACCGATTTACAAGCTGATCGGCGATTGCGGTAATATCCTCTACTGGATGCGGAGCATCTTGCAACCGCTCTACATTGTTGCCTTCTGGTGCACCTATCGGATCGGATCGCTGCTTTTTTCCCGGCGCGTCGGCGTCTGGGCAGCCATTCTGGTGGGACTTTCCACCGATTATATTTTTTGTTCGGTTGAATTCCGGACGGACAATCTTTGGGCTCCGCTTTGGTTGTTGTGCATGTCGGTGTTGCTCAATGGCTCATTGACAACACGGCGCGCGCTGATCGCGGGTTTCCTCATGGGTCTTTGCTTTGGCGTATCCATGAAGACATTGCTCCTCGTCATGTCGATCTTGGTCGGGGGCTCGGCGACTCTGATTTTCATTGGCCGCGAGCGACTGGGTATCGGTTGGGGGCAGATTCTCGGCGTGTTGGCAGCGTTCTTCGCCAGCGCGTTGATTGTTCCTGCTACGATCATGGCCGCGTTTGCGCTCAACGGCATTTGGCCGCAGTTCCGCTATTGGGTTTTCGATCACAACTTCGTGCCCGGTTTGAGAAATCATCCCGCATGGTGGGTGGTTATCTTTGTTGTCGCATTCCTATTCGTCAATCTCGGGGCGCGTCGGATTGTTGCCGCGATGCCCGAGGCCGCGATGGCGGCGCGCCGGAGTTTTGTCTTTGTCACGGCCGGCTTCTTTATTACCGCGCTCGTTTCCTTTTGGCCTTTCCTGTCGCGGCAGGACTACCTCCCTTTCTATCCGCTCGCCTTTGTCATTTGTACGGGCGCATTTCTGACGATTTCGGACCGCTGGGCACAGCATCGAAATATCGCGAAGATCTGGCGCGTCGTACCCATGCCCGCCTTGGTCGGTGTATGCGAATTGTTGGTGGCCTTGTTGGTTCATCCTTTCTGGGAAGACAAGGCGAAACCGGAGAGTGATCTTTTGCGCGCCACGCTCAAACTTACTGAGCCGGGTGACTTCGTTTTTGATCGCAAAGGAGAAACCGTTTTCCGGCAGCGTTGCTTTTATCCCGTTATAGAAACGTTTACCGAGGAACGCATCCGACGTGGATTGATGGCGGACAATGCGATCCAGCGTTGCATCGATACACGCACCTGTGTCGCCATTTTGCCAGACAAGATGCCGCCGGCCACGTTCCGATTCGTCGAACAGAATTATTTGCCGATTGGAAACAGATTGCGGGTGGCGGGTGTGTTGTTGCAATCATCCACCGACGGGAAGCACTTTGAATTCCAAATTGTCATTCCGGCTTCGTACAAAATCATCGCGCGCGGCGTTGGCACTGTAACGGGTATGCTTGACGGCGAGCGGTACGAAGGAAAGGAGCGCTTTCTTTCACCGGGCACTCACACCTTTGTGCAAACTTCCACCGGACACGACCTCGTGGTCTTTTGGGCGCAGGCCGTCGATCGCCATTTCAGACCGATCGAGTGGTAGTACCTCGTCTGACAGCTGAATTAAATTGCCAGCTCTCTTGCTTTCTCTTCTGTTAACCAGGGTGTCATTTCTAACTTTAACTGCTCCGACGTTCGATATCCGCTCGAGGTTAATGCTGATCGCGCCACACCCGGACGATGAAGCGTTGGCTTGTAGCGTCATTCTCCAGAAAGCGGTTCGCGCTGGAGCGGCCATTCGCATTGTCTACGTCACAGATGGGGATGACAATCCCTGGCCACAGCGAGCAGTCGAAAGAAGATGGCGCTTGAGCGCATCGGATCGAAAACGCTGGGGAGAATTGCGGTGCGCCGAATCGCTGGCCGCACTGCGCATCCTCGATATCCACCCTGCGGACGTTCAGTTCCTTGGCCTGCCAGACCAGGGCCTGACCGATCTTTTGTTGCGTGATTGCGACAGCGCTCTCACGCGACTCACTCAAGTGATCGACGATTGGTCACCCACAGACATCCTCGCGCCTTCACTCTTCGACATTCACCCAGACCACAACGCCGTTGCCGTGATGATGCGGCTCATCTTCGCCGACTTTTTGGCACCGGGAGTTTCGCAGTGGAATTATTTGGTGCACGGCCGCAGCCCCGCGTTTTTCGACCGCGCCGCGGAATTATCGCCATCCGAAGTGGAGACCGCCACAAAACGTGACGCAATTCGCCGCCATCAAACGCAAAGCAAACTGTCGAGGCGACGTTTTCTTAGATACGCCACGCGCCCGGAACGTTTTCTTCGTGTCGAACGCGAGAGCGCTGTCTGGTGCGATGGCGCCGTTCATTCCGTTTCTCGAACACGCGACAACCTCGATGTCGATCTTCGCTTTTCGGCTAATCCGTTTCGTATGCAAAGAAACAAGTTTTTCATTTTGGGTCGCGACTCCCTTGGGCGAAAACGCGCGTGCCAGATCCGTCTTCCCGGCTGCTCGGCCGATCTTGAAATGTTGGATTGCGCGACGAATCACAGCATTGGCATCGCTCGTTACCGGGGCCATCCGTTTGCCGGCGAGTTCACGCTTCCATTGCATCTGTTTTCGCCGATCCACGACTTGTTTATCAAAGTCGATCGGCGTTCGTGGTTCTTCGATGAGGCCGGTTGGATCGAGATTCCGGGTGTGCCGAGTCTGGCAAAGGTCCCTCTTTCGGTGATTTCCGCTGAGGCACATTCGCTTGCGGTTCGTTAGGCGTTTCACCTCGCCAGGCCCAGTGCAGGATCGACAATCGTCTTCGCGCGGCGTAATTTGCGCGGCATGACGTTGCAGAAGTTTTGTCTGCGGGCGCGCTGTCTATAAAAGCAGAAGCCTGTTCTCGGCTCACATATCGGTCGTTCTCGGCAAATTGAAACAAGACATCGACGTTACGAGCGCACGGCCAGCTGGTTGGAATGCGATCATTTTTGGAAAATATCGGCATGTTCGCTAAATCCCCGAGTCGCGACCAAAGCCGTTACGGCGGCGATGATGCACGGAGTCAAGTCGGTCGTTCTATCGACACTACATTCACTTGGAACAGCTGTGGATCTTGGCGGTAACGCCCAGGCTTGCCGACGCTCGACTTATGGCTGGCGGGTTCTCGGGTCCAAGAAAGGTCGCGGGCGTTATGAAGGGATATCTCCCAGCGCGATTGCTTCGCGGGCAAGTTGTCGTAGACTGCATGTTCTTTCATTATCGTGTGAAACTTCTCGACAAAATCGGCCGCGAATTTTCCGGCTATAACATTTTGGAGTCGGGTAAGCGTCTTTTCGATCGCAAACCGCTGCAATGCAGCCTTTATGTCACAGACCGCTGCAATCTCGATTGTGCCTATTGCACCGAGTATGACAATAGCCGCCCGCATCCGAGCCTCGACGATTTGAAAAAATGGCTGCGGAAAATTCGCGAGCTTGGCACAATGCGCATTGCGCTCGTCGGCGGCGAGCCGCTTACGCATCCAAATATTGTGGAACTCGTTCGTTACTGCCGCGAACTGGGCTTTGCCACCAGCCTGACCACTAACGGTTTTCTACTGACCCGTAAGCTTCTCGCGGAACTGGAAGAGGCCGGCTTGCAGGTCATGCAGATCAGCGTTGACCGGATGACACCGAGCCCAATTACAAGAAAAACCTTCAAGACGATTTTGCCCAAGCTCGATTACTTTCGTGATTCAAAAATCAGTCTGCATATCACAGGAGTGATTTGTGCCGATACTTTGCCCGAATCGCAAGCAGTGCTTGAGACCGGTTTGTCGCGGGGAATTCCGACTGAAGTCCGTCTCGTGCATGCAGACCCATTGAATCGGTTTCGCGTCGATCGCGGGCCGCGCGAAGAACTCGAGCGCTTTATCGATTCGATGATCGAACGAAAACGCCGCGGAGAAAAGATTCACACCAGCGAGGCGATCCTTAATTACCAACGTAGTCTCCTCCGTGGCGAGCACGTCGAGTGGACGTGTATGGCCGGCTACAAATTATTCTTCGTCTCCGCCCAGGGAAAATTCTGGATTTGCAGCATGGTGCATACGGACAAGCACATCATGGATGTCACGTTGGACGACCTCTACGCGAACTATCGCAAGAAGTCGTGCCAGGAGGGTTGCGGCGTTTATTGCGCAGTGAGCGCTTCGCTTCTCGTGGAAAAACCGATCGCTGTGCTCGGCAAGGAAATTATCGCGCGCGCCAGACGCGTACCGTCGATGTTGTGTCCTTCTTCAAGTCCGCGAATCAATAACGTGCGGTCCGTGCGCGTTACAAATCCAGAGGGAACGGACGAGATGAATGGCAGCACTGAAGGCAGCCCATCCACAGATGAACGCGTAACTCTGCGGAAAAGCGCCTAGCAAAAAACCGCACGCCAGCATCCAAACGTAAACGTTTCTCCGAGCCGCGATCAGCCGGAAAGCTCGGTCGAATGGCGTAACGTCATCGAGCAGGCGGCCTTTTACGGTCTTGGCCCGCCGTTTCGCGAATTCATCTAACAAGTGCGATCCGACGAGCAAAGCGAAAAAATAGAACACGTTTGGAAACTGGCCGCTTCGCCACAAATAAAAGGCGATAGCCGCCCACCACGAATTCTCGATGAGATAATCGAGATGATGTTCCCACTTGCCGCGCTCGGTCGTTTCAATTTTGACGCGCGACTGCTTCCCGTCGAGTCCATCGACGATACCAAAAGTCAGAGCAGCGAGGATTCCGAGTCCGATACGGCCAACCGCAAATGCCGCCGTAGCGCTGCTTCCGATGATGAAACCCGCAATCGTAATTTGGTTCGGCGTGATTCGCGTTTTGCAAAGAAGTGAGATGATTCGCGTTTCGATCGGTCCGTGGATGTAAGCCGGCAAGTCGAGCGTTCCCTTTTGGGCGGAATCAAGAATGACACGCTCAGCCAGGCGACAGTCCTGCTCCGCCGACACCGGGAAACAAAGTGGCCGCACGCGCCGACGCATGCTGACGATGTAATCGTCTTCCTCCGCTGTGTCGACGACATCGATCTTGCGGTAGTCGATCTTGTTTTTGAGTTCCTCAAAAAGCGGCGCGGCGGGTGAAAATGCAAGGAGAAAATCCCTTGTGACCAAGACCGGCCCACACGGATTTCGGACTAAAGATCGCGCGAATTCCGGTGGATTTGAATCGATAAGCGCGGCGGATGAATTTTTCGCGCAGAGGGCGGCAAGCAAACGAGCGTCACAATAAATGTTTGCTGGTACTATTAAGAAGCGCTCGGACGGTCTTTGTTCTAAAAGCAGCTGGGCAGTAAGGGATCCAACTGTGCCTGAGACGAGATGGACAATTACTTGTTCGCGCGGCCATGAGCGCTTCGCTAATTCACCTCCGACGATTTCCGGCGTGGTCGAAAAAACAACCGCGTGGCGAAATCCGAGCCGTTGTAAAATGCGGAGCAGACGTTCGAGTAAGTTCACGCCGCACAATTCGATCAACGCCTCGGGTGCATCCGCGATTATGATTGGCAGGATGTTCTCCATCGCCCCGCGAGACTAACGGCGGATGCCGCGCACTGCCAACTGTCTGCAGCGTATCCTTATGCCTCGCAATCGGACTCCTGCGAATGGTTCGAACGCGACTTAAAAGATCGAACGTCGCGCGCCGCGCGGGTGGCTGGCGACAATGCAGCCATCTTTCATTTCGTGAATCCAATCGCAAGCATCGGCGATGACGGGATTATGGGTCGCCAGAAGCAAGGCTTTCCCGCCCTCCTGCACGATGTTTTGCAGTAGTTCAAACGCGCGCTCGGAATTGGCGGTGTCGAGATTGCCGGTCGGTTCGTCCGCCAGGATTACGCGCGGATCGTTGGCCAGCGCGCGCGCGATCGCTACCCGCTGTTGTTCGCCTCCCGAAAGATGTCGGCTGGGCCTCCGCAATTTGTCACCTAATCCAACCGCTTCCAGCAGGCGCGCGGCGCGCTGGCGCATCTTGCTATCGGAAAGTTGCCCGAGCTTGCGCATCGGAATCATCACGTTTTCCTGCGCAGTAAAATCTTCCATCAGAAAATGAAACTGAAAAATGAAGCCGATGAACTTGCTCCGTTTAAAAGCCAGTTCATCATCGCTCAAATGAGACACGGGCTCGGATTCGATCGAAACGCGGCCGGCATCGGGCAGATCGAGCAGTCCGAGAACATAGAGCAACGTGCTTTTCCCGCAGCCGGACGGGCCGACAACGGCGTGGATACTTCCGGCATCGACATCGAGCGACACACCGCGCAGCGCGTGAACGCGCTCCTCCGCCTCGCCCAGATAGCGTTCGATCGCTTCGCAACTGAGGCAAGTATCCGCGTTCATCTGGAACCTCTAATCGTGGCAACCGGAGGCAACTCAGCGGCACGACGCGCCGGAACATAACTCGCGATAAAGACGGCCAGGATGGCCAAAAATGTTGCAAAGAGATAGTGCCGCCAATCCCATGTCACCAGAAAGTAATTCGTGTACAGCAAACCGCGGATTCGGATGGGAATATGAGACACTCCCCACGTCATCAGCGCGCCAAGCGCGCAGCCGAGCAGCGATCCGGCCGCCGCGATCAGCGCGCCCTGCCACAAAAAGATCGCGCTGATATCGATCCGGCGGTAACCCATCGAACGCAAAATGGCGATCTCCTTTACTTTCGCCAGCACAGACATCGTCAGCACATTGAAAATACCGAAACCGGCGAGCAGGATGATAAGAGAAACGGTGATCGCGACGGACATTCTCAGGGTAAGGAAAAGCTGCAGTGTGCTTTCCTCGCGGTCCTGCCAACTTGTTGCGCTATGCTGGAAGAGTTCTTCGAAACGTTTGGCCAGAGCGGGCGCACGATTCGGATTGCGCAGTTTGTAAATGATCATCGACGCGCCGGAAGGTTGTTGCAGAAGGGCCTGCGCGATCCGGGCATGTGTATAAACCCGGGTGGAATCAATCGATCCGATCCCCGCGCGCGCAATTGCGGCAACAGTGAAACGCCAGTACTCCCCATTTGGCGCGAGCAATTGCACCGTGTCGCCGATGCCAGCCTGAAGCATTTCTGCCAGACGCGAACCGATAATGATCGAGCTCGTATTGTTTCGAAAGTTGTCGAAGTTGCCGTCAATCAACTGGTGGAGAAGATCCGTCGTTTGCGCATGCAGAGCCGGATCGATGCCGTAAAGATCGACAGTCGCATTTTCAAATCCCGCGCGAGCGCTGACTGTTCCACGCAGAACCGGCGAACACGAAACCACATTGGAGAATTGTCTGCTTACCCGCATGATTTCGTTCGCGTTGGTGATGCCTTCAAAATACAGGCGGCGCCCCACCGTTCCGTTAGAACGTTTCGCCGAAACCATCAGCGGCTCGTAGCGCGGACGGAAACGCGATCTGATAACCAGCGCGCCGTTGCTGCCGATGGTCGAATCAATGAAGTAGCGCGCGAAGCCCTGGGTCTGCGCCTGCGTGCAGATAAAAATCGCCACACCGAAAACGACGCCGCTGAGGCTCAGAAGTAAGGCCCGTTTGCGATGGGTCAAAAAACGCAGAGCGATGTAAAGCGGTGGGGTCACGGTTCCGTTGGCATGAGGGGTGAGCTGACCATTCGCTGCCGTACTGCTTCGCCGGGACGGAATTTGTCCTGGGCGGAAACGATTACGCGGTCGCCTTCGGCCAAGCCACTCAGCGCCTCTGTGAAATCGAGGGTGCGAAATCCAACGTTCACCGTGCGCGGATTAACAATTCCCTGTTTCACGACGAGCGCTTGATCGACAAGGAGCGCGCGCGTTGGCACGAGAAGAGCATTTTGATGGGCACCGGTGATGATGTTCATCTCTCCGGTCATTCCAGTCATTAGATTGTCCGGCGGATTTTGCATTTCGAGCACCACGGTATATCGCTGCGTGGTTGGATCGGCTGCCGGCTGGACCGAGGTGACGCGTGCAGTGAAAGACCGTGTGCGATAGGCGTACAATTGGAGTTTTGCTTTCATTCCGGGTTTCACTTCGCCCACGTCTTCCTCGTTTACTTCGCCGCGAACATAATTCTTGCGTGAAGAGACTGTGAAAAGCTCGTTGCCGTCCGAAACGAGTTCGCCATCGATCGTCTGGACATTGGTGAGAAGTCCATCGATCGGCGACCGGACTTCGGCGTTCTTCATCTCCCCCTCCAGTTTTTTCGTCGTTTCTTCGAGCGAGTTGAGATTGCGGTCCCGCTCAATTCGCTCTGTCTCCAAAGCGCCACGCAGGCGGTTCGCTTCGCTCTTCGCCTTCTCGAATTCGACTGCTGGCACGTTGCCAGAGCCGACGACCTTCTCGAGCCGTTGAAGATTGTCTTCAGCTGCCTTGAGCAACTCGGAAGAGGGAAGCGGGAGCGCGGCGCGCTGGATGGCGGCCTGCAAATCGGCGCGCGCTTGTTTTAATTCCCGGGCGGTTTCCTCGTCGGCGATCGTCGCCAGCAACTGACCTTTTTCTACGCTTTTGCCGATCGCCCCACGACCGGCGGAGAAAGATTCCGCCAGTTGGATAAAGCCGTCATTTTGCGCTCGAATGCGCACAACGAACGCCGGTTCGATCCGCACGGTGCCGTAAACGGCAGAAATGGCGGTTCCACGACGCACCACCGCAACTTCCGCCACTGGCATGACGAAATAGGACGCCACTACGAAAATCAGCACGAGAGCTGCTACGCCGCCCCAGAGAACCCCTTTTGATTCCGGCAATTTCAATTCGAAAACTAGTCTGGTGTCCGTAACACTTCTTTGCAATAAACCGCTGCCCGAGCGTTTTTATTCGCATCTTCGCCTTTTGGCAGATGTTCTCGAACATCATTGCAAGACACCACAGCAGAAACTCTCGTTCGATCAGGGACGAACAATTAGGCGCCAGATGGTAGGGCGACACGACCGCCCTGGCCGCCGCGCTCCACGCCATATGCTTGGAGCCTAGCGAACGGCAGCGCACAGAGTAGGAACGCAGCCGACACGGCTGCCGCTACAGCCCTTCGGTTCTGGTTGCTGCATCTACTGCGATCTTGTGGTGTCGTCGGAAAATTGAAAATAACGCCCCGTGGCGCGGTCCCACTCGGCAACGGCGAGATTGTGTTGATAGATCGCATCTAACAATCCGCTTTTAGTCTGCAAAAAGCCATTTTGTGTAATGCGGTATTCGAGGGGGGACGCCAAGCCGCTGGTCAGATTTTGCTGTACGATACGTGCACTCTCTTCCGCAGCGGCTGTGGCGGCGGCGAGCGATCTTTCGCGAACCTCCGTTGTCTTAAGATCGTTCGCGATACGCGAGAGCTCGCGAGGGACATTCGCCTCCAGCTTCCGGCAGGTCAGTTCGTTTATCTCGCGCGCCGAGCGCGCCCTGAGAACTGCGCCTCCCACTTTGCCATTATCGACGACCCGCCACGTGTACGCGGCCTTCTCGCGAATTTCTGACCCAATAAAATCCTGGTTCCTGCTCGTTGAGCCTTCGCGATGAATTCCTGTGACTGGGACGTACTCGCCTGAAATGCTTCCGATCACCGCAGGGTAATAGCCAGCTTCGATGATCCGTTGATCTTCGTTGGCGGAGCGCACCAACAAACGCGCGAGTTTAAGATCGGCTCTCCTCTCTAAAGCCGCCGCTGTTTCGGAATCAACATCCGTGCGCATCGGGGCAAACTGCAGCTCGCCGTCGGGCTCTGGCAACGATCTCTTCGCAGCATCGATCGCCATCGCCTCGGCCAATTTCAATTGCGCGCCCAGATACGCCCGATGCGCGCTTTCAATTTCTGGATCCAGCTCAGAGGCTTGGACAGTAGCGCTTGTGAACGCGCTCCGATCGGCGAGTCCGGCTTCGTAGCGAGTTTTCTGCGTAGCCACATTCTCTTGCAGCCGTCGCTGTTGTTCGCCCCGGATGGACTCCAGCGACCGATTATAGAGCGCCGCGTAAAACGCCAGGCGCGCAGCGTGAAGCTGCTCCACTACTGCAACATTCAGTTGCTGTTGTGCAATCAAGATTTCGACGTCTCCACGTCGGAGCGACGGCGGCACAGCTACGTGGAACAAAGTCTGCGTCAAGGCGCCGCGCCCCAGGCCGAACCCTTTTACTCCGCTCTCACCAGCCCGGTGGCCGACCTGAACACCGGCCGGCACGCCCAATTCGGCGTGGGGCCAAACAATGGAACGAAAAACGAGACGCTGTCCGGCCGCCTGTTCCAGGCCTGATTTCGCTTCCTGAATGGCCGGATTTTTTTCCAGAGTAGTTTGCAGAACGGTCTCCAGGGTGATGGCGTCGGCTGGACATGCAAAACAGGCCATCAAAATCGTGATGACGAGGCCAAGACGTACGTGCGTGTCTTTCACATTGGCGCTTCGCGTTTGTTGTAGCGGCTTCGCTGTGGGAAGCGCGGTGCTGATGCGTTTAACACGCGCGCGTCGCGTCGCCCACACGGCGACCGCTACAGGTTGACCGTACATGCTCCGCGGAAATAAAAGACGTCGCTTCATCGTTGGCTTAATTTTGCGGGCGGACGCGCCAGATCGGCAGCCTGTGCTGCATTACGAGCGTCGTTCTTCGCGTTTTTCATTTTTGATCCGAAATTGAGTGCTTCCGCCGAGCTGGCGCAGGCGTGGGCGAGACGCGCAAGAGCCACGTTGTGCAGGTAAATTGCGCTTAGTCGAGTCGTGCGCGTCCGAGTGACATCAGAGGCTGCTTGCAGGATGTCGAGTTGTGTTCCCAATCCGGCGGCGAAATTGCTTTTGGCAATCTCGAGAGCTTCATCTGCGGCCTGAACGTTACTTGTCTCTGTTTCGAGCACCCGTTCAGCCTGTTGGAGATCAAAAAATGCACTGCGTACTTCCGAGGCGACGGCGCGCCGAGCAGCCGCCAACGCCTGCACGGCTGCTTCGCGCCGGGCGCGGGTGGCTTGCATGCGCCCCTTGGCGGCAAACCCATCAAATATGTTCCACGTCGCGTTTATCCCCACCACACCCCCGTAATTGAATTCTTGACCGACCTCCGGATCACGCTCGCTGTAAACCTCGTACCCGGAAAAAGCTCGGACATGCGGCCGCAGCTCGCTCCGGTCCAGAACATATTGCTGGTCCTCGATCTCGATATCCTTCTGCCGGGATTTAATTACCGCTCGATTTGCATCGGCCCTGGCCAGGCAGTCGTTCAGATCGGGATGATTTGGTTGATATTGCAATTCTCCCGAAACCTCAAAGCGCGCCGCCTCAGCTCCAGGACGGGCGTCTCCGCCAAAAAGATCGCCGAGCCGGAGGTAGGAATTTTTCAATTGCGTTTGGGCGTTGAAAAGTTCCGGCTGCTCGTTGGCCAGCGCCACTTCCGCGCGTTGCACGTTTAATTTACCAACAATACCGGCGCTAAAACTTTGCTGCTGGCTCTTGAGTTCCTCGTCGAGAACGCGGACCGAATCTTCACGCACCCGCACCTTCGCCCGATTCAGGAGAAGTTCGTTAAACGCGATCCGCACATCCATTGCCACCCGACCGGCAGTCTCCTGCAACTCATAGTTCTGCTTCTCAATATTTAAACGCGCGATTGCCACCTGGCTGGTTACTGCTCCGCCAGTGTAAAGATTCTGTTCGAGTCGCAGTGTCGCATTGTAATCTTCGCTCCGCAGCCGGGTTTCGCTCTGCTGCTGCCGTTTATCGTACAGCCCGCTCGAGGTTAACGAAGGTAGAAATCCTGAGCGCGCTTCAACGAAGCCGCCGCGCGCTCCTTGCACTTTTTTCCGCGCAATCGCGATTTCAGGATTGTGCGCCTCGGCGACTGCGACGGCTTGTTCAATGGTGTAGGTGGGGATCGCTGCCTGGATAGAAGCGGGCGCAGCGGCAGCGATCAACGTGGCGATTGCCGCGAACTTCAAGCGCATTTGGTCCATCTCTTTGCAAGGGCCTTCTTTGCAACCAAGAATGCCCGTGAATTTTCCTCTTATATCAGTTCTTGCAACCCGGCGCGACTTCGGACACATTCCGCGCTTGCAATACTCGCAGCTGCTGCAGACAGGTACAACTATTGTGGTTGAAGCGGCCTGATTTGTGTCTTGCTACGAATAATCTAATTCAGATAGCTTTTCAGCTTTAACAATTTAGAAATGAGAAAAATAAGAATCGCCATCGTTGGGGTTGGAAACTGCGCCAACTCTCTTGTTCAGGGGATAAATTTTTATGACGGCTCCTCAGCCAACGACACTGGCATCGGGTTGATGCATCGCCAGATCGCCTCGTACCGGCCGGGCGATATCGAAGTCGTGTCTGCTTTTGACATTGACAGGCGTAAAGTCGGTCTTGACGTGAGTAAGGCGATTTTTTCGCCGCCCAATTGCACAAAGGTTTTCTGCGACAAGGTCAAACTCACAGGAGCCATCGTGAAAATGGGCTGCGTTTTGGACGGATTCGCTCCTCACATGCGCGACCAGGACCCGTTGCGCACGTTCCTGCCGCTGGAGAAAGAATCCACTCGCGAACAGATCATCGCCGAATTGAAGAACTCCTCCGCAGAGCTGATGGTCAATTATCTCCCGGTTGGCTCGGAGGAGGCGACCCGCTTCTACGCCAGCTGCGCGTTGGAAGCCGGACTTGGTTTCGTCAATAACATCCCTGTTTTCATCGCGAGCGATCCAACATGGGCAAAGCGTTTTGCCGACAGAAATTTGCCGGTCATCGGAGACGACATCAAAGCGCAAATGGGCGCCACCATCCTGCATCGGGCGCTGGTGGACCTTTTTCGCAAGCGCGGCGTTAGAATGGTGCGTACCTATCAGTTGAACACTGGCGGCAACACCGATTTCCTGAACATGCTCAATCGCACCCGGCTAGCGTCGAAGAAAACTTCAAAGACCGAAGCCGTCCAATCTGTGATGAGCGAGCGTCTGGCGGATGAAAATATCCACATTGGCCCGAGCGATTACGTACCGTGGCAGCTCGACAACAAAATTGCCTTCATCCGCGTGGAAGGCCGACTCTTTGGCGATGTGCCAATGGAAATCGACGTGAAACTTTCGGTGGAAGATTCGCCAAACTCGGCCGGCGTAGCGATCGACGCCGTCCGCTGCTGCAAGCTCGCACTCGATCGCGGCATCGGCGGCGTGTTGCATTCGGCTTCCGCATACTTCTCCAAGCATCCGCCCGTGCAAATGACCGACGACGAAGCCTATCGCTGCGTTGAGCAATTCATCCGCGGCGAGCGCGACCGCTGAGTTTCATCCCGGAGAGAAGCAGGCTGTTCCCCTACAGATTCTTGCCATAGGTGCGATACGTTTTGTAATGCCGCGCGCCGATCGCTTCGAGGAAACGGTTGATCATAAAATTGTCCTCGAGCGTCATGCTTAACTCGCCGGTGAACCCCCGTTTGACCATTGTTTCTTCCATTACGCGTAACACCAGCATCTCGGCGATTCCGGCACGACGATATTTCTCGACTACACCTAGAGCAATCAGGCGGCCTTTTCGGATGCGTCGCTTGTAGAACAGCAATTTGATCAAGCCGATGGGAAAACCAAAACGGGTCAATCGTCCGTTGATCCGCCGGAGGGCGACGTTGATGTCGGGCACGCCGATGACGAAGCCGACCGGCTTGTCGCCAATTTCCGCGAGCAACGTTGCCTGCGGCACGATGAGCGGCTTCATCTCGTGCGCGAGGTGATCGAACTCAGCCTCGGTAAAGGGAACAAAGCCCCAGTTTTTTTCCCACGCTTGATTGTAGATTTCGCGAAGCCGTCTGCTTTCGTCGCGGAGATTTTTGAGATTAGCCGGGCGAATCGTGACAGGCCAGCGCCTGCGAAACCGCGCGGCGAGTTGCCGCAAATGCACCACGGCTTTTGACGGATCAGCGAACCACCACGCGTACCAATCTTTGACTTTTGTGAAGCCGCAGCTCTCGATCAGCTCTCTGTAGTACGGCGGATTATGCGCGGTCAAGATCGTGGGGGGAAACTGGAATCCGTCGATCAACAAGCCGCAGACATAATTGGTTGAATAATCGATCGGGCCCATGATTTCGGTCCGGCCTTTGTTTCGTAGCCAAGCGGTCGCCGCATCAAAGAGCGCAGCAGCTATGTCACGGTCATTCACGCATTCGAAGAGCCCAAAACAGCCGACGTTCGTCTGGTGGAGCGAATTGTAATTGGGATCATCGCTCGCCATGATCCGGCCAACGATTTCACCGTTTTGCCGCGCGAGAAACAATGCGGCGTCACCGTGCTGGTAAAACGGATGCCGCTTGCGGTCGAGGAAGGCCTTTCGCTCGATGATTAACGGCGGAACCCACGCGGGATCAGTGGCGTAAATTTGCCACGGAAATTTGATGAACGCATCGCGATCGCCGCGCGAGCGGACTTCTGAAACTTCAATATTCGACACGAATAGAAAATCGACTTACGCGGAATTTCCCCATTGCTCGGTAACTTCCAACAGCGATTCAGCCATGTGTTCCTGGCGAGTAATCAGATAGACGAGCAGAAGATTAAGCGGGATGAGTTCGAACCAGAAATAGTAAATCGGCTGGCCGATGAACAGCAAAGCAAACAAAACCAACATCCGTGAGTTCGTCATCAAGAGACCCCACCATTTCAACGTCGGGCTCGCTAGGTTTCGATAACGCGTCCTTAACCAGTTGGGGATTTCACCTTGAAAGAGTTGACCGATCAGATCACGTAGCTTTTTCAGCTGCGGCGCAAGCATTTCCTGTTGGCGAGTAAAGTTC
>Ga0209266_1000246_pt1 | contig 46385 bp, 38 predicted proteins | sample GraSoiAngelo_132_FD_185889 | JGI IMG/M metagenome (GOLD analysis project Ga0209266, IMG submission 185889) | Grasslands soil microbial communities from the Angelo Coastal Reserve, California, USA - 14_0929_02_40cm (SPAdes) (version 2) | ecosystem: Environmental > Terrestrial > Soil > Grasslands ...
TACCGACGTGTGAGGCCGTCCGGCCCCGGGAGCGCGGTGTCCGGAGAGACGGGGGCGAGTCCACCCGCCACGGGCTCCGGAATGGACTTCTCTCCCCGGGTCACGACGTAGGCCCCGAGGAGGATCAGAGCGCCGCCCGCGAGAGTGAACACGTCCAAGGGATCGCGCAACAGGAGGAAGGAGAGGATTGCCGCAACGACTACCTCGAGCAAGATGAGGAGGGCCGAGATCGTGGGCGAGATCGTCCGCATACTGGCGACGTAGAGCATGAGAGGGGCGAAGGTCGGGACGAGGCCGAGGTAGGCGACACCCAGCCACCCGGTGCCACTCCGCGGCAACGGCCAACCGACGAAGAACAAAGGCACCGCGGCGAACACCGCGCTCGTACCCAAGATGGCTGCAGTCAGGGCGACGTAGTCTCCCCCGCGGTCCACCCTACTCTTGGTGCCTGCGACATAGAAAGCCCAGGTCAGGCCCGCGAGGAACACCAGGACATCGCCCGCAAACTGCCCCCCGGAAAGGGTCGTCGGATCCAGTTTCGTCGCCAGGACGAGGACCCCGAGGCCGCCGATCAGGATCCCGGCGACCTTCGCTCGAGTGATCGCCTCCCGGAAGAAGAGGGCCATGAAGATCACGATGAAGACGATGTTCACATTCACGAGCAGAGCGGTTCTCGATGCGGTCGTGAGGAAGATGCCCTCGTTCTGGAGGTCGAAGCCAATCGCATTGATGGCGCCCAGAATCCAGACGATTGGTTCGTGGAACATCTTCGGGTCAAGCCGATGCAGGATGACGAGGACCGTGACGCCCAGCGCGGCACCGAGCCCCATCCGGGCGAAGGTGAGGAAAAGCGGATCCACAGTCCCGACCGTGAGTTTGCTCCCAGGAAAGGACGTTCCCCAGAGGACGCTCGCGAGGAGGATGAGCGCGTAGTCCCGGCGGGTGGAGCCCATCTTCACCGGCAACTGCCGAGGGATGTTGAGGCTTTGCCTCGCGTTTCGCCGGGCAGACGAAATATTCGGCATCGGCACGATGCGATCGTAAGAAACGCTTAAGCGACATTTCGCCAATCTGGGCACGACGGGGCCCGGTGGGAGGAAGAGCGTCTTCGCCATCGACGTCCGCGGGGAGGAGAGAGCCAACGGTCCGATTTGCACGGAATCATGGTGGTCCAGGGACCAGAATGATTTCGCGACTCTCCTCAGAGATCCCTGGCACTTCGAAGGATTTCGTATGCCGAACACGGAGGAAATGACATGGTACAACCAGTCGAGCCGGAGCCGACACCGACGACCGCAGGCATGAGCGGACGGACCAAACTGATCGCGGTGGCTGTCGTCGCCGTGCTCATCGTGGGAATCACCTCCGGGATCGTCTACGTGCTCAGCCAGACGCCTAGTTCGCTGGCCGGGATCGTCAAGGTCGGATTTTCAATTTCCCTCACGGGACAGTACAATGTCGAAGGCAAGAACTCATTGACCGGCATCGAAACCGCCGCCAATTGGATCAATGACCACGGTGGAGTAGAGGTCAATGGAAGGGCCTACGGCCTTGATCTCGACTACTACGATGATGCCAGCGACCCGACAAACGTCGTGAACCTGTACCCCAGAATTATCACACAAGACAATGCACAGTTCCTCCTGGCTCCGTACAGCAGCGCGCTCACCGGAGCTGCGGCCCCGTTGGCAGACCAGTACGATCGCATTCTCCTGTCCCACGGCGGCTCATCGAACACCCTGTGGACCAAGGGCTACCGAAACCTCGTCGAAGTGCTGAGTCCGGCGACGACGTACCTTGATGGACCCCTGGATTGGATCAAGGCGAACCATCCGACGGACAAGATCGCGTACCTCTACGCGGATGATGCCTTCTCCATTGTGGCGGGACGTGCCGCCGTCGCGCACGGTCAGCAATTGGGTCTCGCAATGGCGTCCAATCAAACCTACCCGAACAAGGGAACCACGGACTTCCACACCCAGCTCAACGCCGCGATCGCGGCTGGGGCCGATGACCTCATCGGAGGTGGCCATTTCCAAGACGGGCAGGCGATCGTGAGCCAGCTCAGTTCCGTTAATTGGAAGCCGAAAGTCGTTTCTCTCCTCGTTGCCGTGACGGAACCCTCGTTCCAGTCGGGCCTCGGGGCGGCCGCTAACAATGTCACGGGACCTTCCCAATGGGAGTCTGCGGTAAACTACACGCCGGCTCTGGCCGCGACCCAAGGCTTCACGTGGTTCGGACCGTCCTCGGCGGATTTCACCACGCTCTACAAATCCATCCATTCGGGCTTGGCGCCAACGTACCACTCCGGCGAGGCGGCTGCGAGCATATTCATCCTGGTCAAGGCGATCGAAACTGCGAACAGCTTGAACACGACCGCCGTGCGACAAGCTCTCGCCCAGATGAAGGTCATGACCTTCTTCGGAGGGTTCCAAGTCGATTCGACGGGGCTCCAAATCGCGCATACGATGGTCCTGGTGCAGTGGCAGGACGGGCAACTAAAGGTCGTTCAGCCGGCCAACGTCGCACAGTCATCCGTCCGTTATCCGTACCTCCCGTAGGGCGGGCGCCTGCGCGAGATCTGGGGGGACGATGGCGGACCTCGGCCTCGTCGTGGCGGACCTCGTCGTCGGCCTCATGCTGGGTTGCGTCTTCGCCGTGATCGCGCATGGCCTGAACGTGATCTGGGGGGTCACGAAGGTCGTCAACGTCGCCCACGGGGAATTCATCATGTTGGGCGCGTACGGCGCGTATTATCTGAACGTCTATCTGGGGTTCAACCCGGTCCTCAGCGTCCCGGTCGATGCTGCGATTGGAATCGGGGTCGGTTTCCTTTTCTATTTCGGATTGCTCCATCGAGAACTCCGAGGCAAGGACACGATCACGCGCGAAACCGAGATGGTGACATTGGTCGCGACGTTCGGTTTGAGCCTCATCCTCAGCAACGCTGCGCTCGCGATCTTCAAAGGCGACGCGGTAGGCATCCGGTGGGCGCCCGAGACCCTCGCTGCGGGCCCCGTTCACGTGCCGCTCGGAGGTTTGTACGTCGCCATCTCTTCCGTCGCAATCATCGCGATCTCCGACCTGTTCCTGTCCCGGACCTATCTAGGCAATGCGATTCGCGCGTACAGTCAGGACATCGGGGCTGCGCAACTGATGGGAATCAATCCGACTCGAATCGCGGCGATTGCTACCGCAATCGGATTTGCGTTGACCATGGCCGGGGGTGCCCTGCTCACGGTCTGGCTCCCGGTCGGGATTACCCCACTCATCGGTGCGACCTACGCTCCCATCAGCTTCGTGATCGTCGTCCTCGGAGGTCCCGGGAAAATGTGGGGAAGCCTCCTCGGTGGGCTCACCCTCGGGATTCTGATCGATGTCCTCCCAGCGTTTGGCATCTCCGCGAGCATTGCGGTGGCGGTAGCCTTCCTCGTCCTCATCCCCGTCCTCCTCTTCGCCCGCGAGGGAATCCTCCGATGAGGATCCCTCGGATGCGATTTCCCACCTTCGGGCCGACCTTGTATGGACTCGCCCTCGTGATGGTTGTCCTTGGCGTTGCGACTCCGTTTCTCCCGATTATTGTAAAGGTCCAGCTGATCAATTTTCTCCTCTTCGTCGGCCTCGCGTATGCACTCAACTTCATGACGGGGCTAACGGGGTACGTGAGCTTCGGTCATGCCGTTTTCATGGGCATCGGGGCCTACGCCCTCGGGGGCGGGATCGATCGCCTTGGTTTCCCTCCGTTGCTGGGCGTGATCCTGGGGGCAGGCCTCGGAGCTGCGTTCGCGGTCGGGATCGGCTTGGTGACGCTGAGATTCCGCGGCGTGTATTTCGCGATCACGACCCTCGTCGTGTTCCTCGCGGCGAAGAACATCGTCCCTGAGATCTCTGAGCTCGGAGGGGGCAGCGGAATCTTCATGAACCTCGGGTTCCAACCGCTCGCCGAGTTCTATACGATTTGGACGATCGTCGTCCTCGAAATCGGCCTCACATACTGGGTGACGCACGGGCGTCTCGGATACGGGCTGCGGGCCATCAAGAGCGACGAAGATGCGGCGAAAACGGTGGGTGTCAACGCCTCGCGTTTGAAGCTGATCTTATTCGGCATCAGCGGCATGTTCGCGGGGGCCACGGGTGCCGTTTACGCGTGGACCCTTTCGGCTGTCCTACCCGACACGGGATTCGACATCACCTATTCACTGCGGATGCTCGCCATGATCATCATAGGCGGAGCGGGGACATTACTCGGTCCGTTCCTCGGTGCCGTCATTGTCTACGTCCCATACAACTACTTCCAAACGGTTCAGAGCTTGCTCGGACTCCAGCTCGCGGTCATCGGTGCCCTCGTCCTACTCATCGCCCTCTTCATTCCGACCGGCATCGTCGGCACCGTCCGCCGATATGTCCCCACACTCCGGAGGTATGTCGAGTGACTGCGCGACTCGTCGCGCAGAATGTCCGGAAGGATTTTGGCGGCGTTCAGGCGCTCCGAGGCGTGTCCCTGACCGTGGACGAAGGGTCCGTGGTCGGATTGATCGGACCTAACGGCTCCGGCAAGACGACTCTTTTGAATCTCCTCGCGGGGGCGGAGAAGCCGACTTCGGGCACGATCGAGCTGAATGGTCGCCGCACGGACGGGCTGCCCATAAACCGCGTCGTGGGACTTGGCATTGCGAAGACCTACCAGATCCCTCGACCGTTTCTAGCGATGACCGTCCGAGAGAACGTCGCTGTGGCCGCCATGTATGGCGCGTTTCATCGAAAAGCAGGGGAAGCTCGCGACGATGCCGGGCGACTCCTGTCGATCGTCGGGATGGACCGCCAGGCCGAAACGGTCGCGGCGGAACTGACGGTCCAGCATCGCAAGCAACTCGAGCTCGCAAGGGCAATCGCTACGGGAGCACGAATCTTGCTTCTCGACGAAGTCTTCGCAGGACTATCAGGCGACGAATTGGCTCGATCGATCAATCTCGTTTCCAAAATCCAGAAGGAACTAGGGTTTGGAGTGCTGGTCGTCGAACACGTCATGCGCGCGGTCTTGACTCTTTCGGGTCATGTCGTCGTAATCGTAGAGGGACGGACGATCGCGGAAGGGGCGCCGCAAGAGGTCGTCCATGACCCCGCGGTAATTGAAGCCTACCTCGGGACGGAGGTGGCCCGTGCTCCAACTTGACCACATCGACGCCGGCTACGGTCCGGTCCAGGTCCTCGGGAGCGTCTCTCTCGCGATTCCGGAAGGTTCCATTACCGTCATCGTCGGCCCGAACGGAGCCGGCAAGTCGACGATCCTGAAGGTGATCAACGGTCTGGTTCGACCGACCGCCGGTCACATCGTTTTCCAGGGGAAGGACATCACCGCCCTCCCCGCGCACAACCGCCCTGCGCTCGGGATCGCGTCGTGCCCCGAGGGGCGTCGACTGTTTCCTCTCCTTACGGCGGAGACGAACCTCCGCCTCGGCGCATACACGGCTCGAGGAAGGAAGGCCGCGGATGCGACCTTGGAGTACGTGTACAGACTGTTCCCCCGCCTGCAGGAACGGGCCGGTGTAAAGGCCGGTCGTCTCAGCGGGGGCGAGCAACAAATGGTCGGGATTGGACGCGCCCTGATGGCGAAACCTTCGATTCTCATCTTGGACGAACCGAGCCTGGGCCTGGCACCGAAACTCGTCTCCGAGATTTTCGAGAAGATCCACGAACTTCGGAAGGGCGGTTTGACGGTCCTCATGGTCGAGCAGAATGCATACGCGGCCCTACGAATCGCGGATTTCGGCTACGTCATGCAGAACGGACAAGTGGTGCGATCCGGTCCGACGAAAGACCTCCTCGATCTCGAGGCCCTCCGGCGGGACTACTTCGCGATTAATTGAGTCGGTGCCACGTCCACTCCAGAAACGTTTATGGCGGGACCCCTTCATCGGCGTCGACTTCATGTTCGAACGCCCCCGCGGGACGAATGATTGGGGCCCCGAAGAAATGGCCAAGCGCCGCTTCGTCGAATCGCGGTTCATCCAGCTTGCCGAATCCTTCGGCTTCCGCGAAGTCTCCACGCCGACGTTCGAGAGCCTGGACCTGTTCACCGCGAAGTCCGGACCCGGGATCGTCCGCGAGCTATACGCGTTCAAGGACCAGGGCGGGAGGGACCTTGCACTCCGTCCGGAGTTCACCGCCTCGATCCTTCGATTCTATGTCTCCAGTCTGCGGAGCCTCCCGAAACCGCTGAAGCTGTACACCGCCGGGAACGCGTTTCGGTACGAGGAGCCGCAGAAAGGTCGGTACCGCGAGTTCTATCAGTTGAACGCCGAGATCATCGGCGGGGCCACGCTCCCCTCCGACGCGGAGGCCCTCGCCCTCGCGATCGGCACGATGCGGGCGATCGGTCTGAAGCAGGTCAAAGCCCGGATTGGGAACATCGGGATCCTCCGATCGTTCCTGCCGTTCCCGCCTGCCGATCAGGGCGTCGTCTTGCACTCCTTGGACAAGCGGAACTTTCCGATGCTCGATGCGGAGCTCGCGCGGCTCGGACGCAAGGACTTCGCGGCGCCCTTGCGAAAACTCGTCGAGCTTTCGGGGGACGCCTCGGTCCTGAACGACGCAGGCAAGGTCCTCGGAGAGAGCGCGAAGGAAGGACTCGATTACCTGCGCGACCTCGCAGGCCTCCTCGACGACTACGGAATCTCCCGCTCCGACTACGCGTTCGACATGGGGGTCGTCCGCGGCCTGGACTACTACACGGGCATGGTGTTCGAGATCGATTCGCCGAACCTCGGCGCGGAGAAGCAGGTCGGCGGAGGAGGGGCGTATCGCTTAGCGGAGGTCTTCGGCGGCGAGCCCGTCGCCCAGACCGGGTTCGCGCTCGGCCTCGATCGGCTCGTCATGGCGGCGGAGGCGGAAGGGACCCTCGAAGCGCCGCGACCCCTCGACGCGTACATCGTCCCGGTCGGAGACACCGCGCGGAAGAGAGCAATCCAGGTCCTCACGTCCCTCCGGGCCGCAGGGCTCGGGGCCGACATCGATCTCGTCGGACGAGGCCCCTCGAAGAACCTGGACTACGCGAACGCGATCGGCGCCCGTTTCGCGGTCCTGCTCGGGGAACGGGAGCTGAAGGCGGGCCAGGCGACCGTTCGGGAGATGGCCACCGGCGCGCAACGGGAGGTCGCCCTCGACGATCTCGCAGACGCAGTCCGGAATGTCTGATTCACCCGAGCTTCTGGATCCGCGACACCCAGTTCGCGAGCTGGGGGAATTCCTTCGGGATCTTCTCTCCGGCCGTCAATAGGGGCGAGAGGGAACCGTACACGCCGAAGTCCGCGAGGCTCGGCTCTCCGAGGATCCACTCCTGACCGTCGAGCATCGCTTCGACCATGCCGAGGTGCTTGTTCATGTCTTCGCGGAACTCTCCCCGGCGCATCTCGAGGACGTGCCATGGACCCCGGGCTCGGGTCTGCATCTCCTCGAATACCCATCGTTCGTGGTCGTCATGGAGGACGGGCGGGATCTTCGTGACGACGTATCGCCACACCCGCTCCTCGAGGACCTGGTGTCCCCAATGTTCCAACGTCGTGGCGAGGCCCTTCTTGCCCCAGGGATAGAGCGTCGGTTTCGGCTGGGCCTTCTCGAGGAAATCCGGGATGTCGTACCACATTACCGGCTTCCCGTCCCAGACGAGCGAGGGGACGTAGTCCTGGCCCGTCGCCTTGATCAGCTCCGACTTGTCGTGGTACGGGACATCCCGCGTGTCGAATGGCACCCCCTTGAAGGCGAGCATGCGGTCGGCGGAGATGCAGTAGTGGCTGATCGGCATCGAATACAGGAGGGGACGGGCCGCCATAGGAGGGCGAAGGGCATGACCGATTTGAGCTTATCGTCCACGGGTCCCCCTCGGTCTACTCAATTCTCCTTGACAGAACGGTATTGACCCCCGCCGCCGTCTGCTGAAACGGAAGGAGTGGATCGGATGCTTGGATTCTTGTCCTCAATCGTACCCGCGGCGGTCGCCATGTTGGCCCTTCCGTTCGGCCTTCGCAGCCGGGTGGAAGAGAAGAACGTCCGTGCCGTGTACCTGTTCCACCGGAGCGGCGACCCCCTCGTGACCGTCGCATCGGAGTACGTCCTTCCGATCGAATCGACCCAGCTCGAGCCGGTCCTCGGAGCGGTCCGCGACTTCGTCGATAGCCCGGAACCGGCGGGCCGCGGGATCCAGCAGACGACCCGACGATTCGGCGAGGAAGGGGTCGTCGGAGTTCGCGGTCAATTTGTGAGCGCCTGTGTGGTGTTCCGTGGACGAGCCGACGGCATCATCCGCCGAGACCTCGTCCGATTCGTCCGGGATTTCGAGGAGCGGAACGAAGACCGCCTCGGATCCTGGGAGGAAGCGACGAGCCTCGCCGGCGAGGCGTCCCTCGCGATGACGGGCTTGATGGATGGGCAGGTTCCCTCCGACCCCGCCAGACTCGAGTTCGTCGTCGCCTCGAACTGAGTTCGCAAGCGTACCGTATTCTGGCGGATTGGACGTTTGAGCCACGGGCTCTGCCAATCTCATTGTGTGTCTAGGCGGAGACGGTACGTCGGAACATCGTGGTCGTCGCCGAAAGCGTAACGAATCCGACCGCCGCGATGATGAGGAACGCGAACCCGACGACCGACCAATCCAGGGCCGGCGTGATGATCAGGCCGTGCAGGCCGTCGGCGATGTACGTGATCGGGTTGTAGACGGCGATACTCCGGACGCTATCTTGCAAGAGCGCTTTCGGCATGACGGCGGTCGAAAGGAACAACAGCGGGAACGTCGTGAGGAGTGAAATCATCAGGGTCGACTCCGAGTTCCGTGTCGTCAATGCGATGAATGTAGAGATTCCGGACCACGCGATGCCGAATCCCAGGGCGATTCCGAAAAGGAGCACGAGTCCCAGGAGGCCCGTCGCGATCCCGACCCCGAGGGCAAAGGCGAGAATCAGGATCACCGTCGTCTGCAGCAGGATCCGCGCGCCGTCGCTCAGAAGCTTTCCCAGGAGGATGGACGAACGGTGGATCGGCGCGACCTTGAGTTTGTCCAAGAAGCCCGATTCCATGTCCGTCACGAAGCCTACGCCGGACTGCATCGCGGACGCGAGGACGGTCTGGATGATCACCGCACCGCTGAAGAACGTCAGGTAGGAGGTCGTCCCCGTCGTGCTCGCGAAGCCGGGGATGTCTGCGATCTTTGCGAACGCGGCGGTGAAGAGGACGAACCACACGATCGGCTGAACGAGAGAGAAGAAGAGGAACGGCGGACGCCTCAGGGTCTTCTTGATCCATCGCCCCGCGATGCTCCCCACCTCGCCGAAGAACTCGCCCGCGGCCATCACATCGGCCTCCGGCGGCGAGCCCCCCACGGGGTACGCCGTTGGGGCGTCACTTCCTCGGCCCGCATCTTGCGGCCCGTGTACTTCATGAAGACGTCGTCCAGGGTCGGGTGCGTCAACGTGAGCTCGGCGATGTCGAGATGGGCATCGTTGAGGGCGAGAACAATCTGCTGGACCAGGGCCGGGGCATCCTGTGCATACACGGCGATCCCACCGTCGACCTCCTGAATCTCGCGGATCCCGAGGATCCTCGCGAGCGCGACCTTCGCCGCGGCGTTCGGGTTCGCCACTCCGTTCGCCTTGAATGCGAGCGTCACGACGTCCGCCCCGATCGAGCCCTTCAGGGATGCGGGCGTTCCCTCGGCCATGATGTGGCCATGGTCGATGATGCAAAGCCGATCGGCGAGCCGGTCGGCTTCCTCCATGTACTGGGTCGTCAGGAAGATTGTCATGCCCTGCTCGTTGAGACCGCGGATGTACTCCCACACAGCTGCCCGGTTCTGAGGATCGAGTCCCGTCGTCGGCTCGTCGAGGAACAGCACCTTCGGATGCGGAATGAGGGCCATCGCGAGATCGAGGCGCTTCCGCATCCCGCCCGAGTACGTCCCGGCGCGGCGGTCCGCGGCGTCCTCCAGGTCAATCGCCTTCAGCAGCTCCGAAATTCGCTCCTCTCTTTCCCCCTTCGGGAGATGGTACAGCGCGCTCTGGAGGCGCAGGTTCTCTCGGCCCGTGAGTTCGTCATCGATTCCGACCTCCTGGGCCGCATACCCAATGATCTTGCGGATGGCGGCGGGATCCTTGTCCACGTTGATACCGTCCACGATCGCGGATCCGGACGTCTTCTTGATGAGCGTCGTGATCACTTTGATCGTCGTCGTCTTGCCCGCGCCGTTCGGGCCGAGGAATCCAAAGATTTCCCCGCGGCGAACCGCGAAGGAAATTCCATCGACCGCACGGATGTCCGGATCGAAGATCTTGGCGAGATCCTGGACCTGAATGATCGCATCGCCCTGGGTTCTCCCCGTCGAGGCCGCGACCGTCGAACTCTGCGGCTTCGAGACGCTCGCGATGGACTGGGCGGTCATGCGGCCCCCCAAAGGTTCGTTGCATTTAAGGGAGCCGGGTGGACTCCGTTCGAGCACGCTCGCGAAGTTCGCCCGTCGCCCTCGTGGAGACGCGGCAGTCTCGGCGCAAGATTCGACATGGTGGCGATGATGCCTATCGCGGGTCCAACCCTCCCGGATGCGCGGCTTGAAGTAGAGGCATCTTTTTAACGAGCCCTTCGAGCGCCATGGTCGACGAGCGCGACTTCCAACTCCTCGCGAATCTTCTGAAAGAACCGCTCGCGAGCAATGAGGAACTCGGTCGGCGTGTCCGTCTCTCTGGGACCGCGGTGAAAACGCGATTGGAGGGTCTCGCCGAGGAAGGCGTGTTTGGCGGACTCTACGGAATCCCGGCGCCGGAGGTGTTCCAACGGCAGCGACACGTGTACGTCTTTCGCGGCGAGCGCGTGAATGCGACCGCCCCGCACAAGGCGATTCAGATCGACCCGGTCGTCAGTGTCCATCTGCGGCAAGACGGCAATCTTCCCGCGATCCTGTACGAGCCGCCGAACGAATCGGCCGATCCGCCCGAGGAACTCGTGCGCACGTTCGGGGCGCCGGCCTTCTCGGTGCTGCCGCGGCCCTTCCAGGCTCCTCCGAAGGGAACGGTCCTGTCCCCGATCGACTGGCGGGTGATGCGGCCCCTCATCCGCGAGCCCCGCATGCCCATCCGAACCCTCGCGGAACGCACGGGCCTCTCGCCGAAGACGGTCCGGCGGCACCGCGACGCCTTGCTCCGAGATGGAGCGTTCACGATCGAGGTGCACGTTCGGGGGGCACGGGCGCGCGGCCTCCTGTTGTACAACCTCTGGCTGACCTTGCCCCATCTGCCCGCGCGGGACCGCCACGCCATCCTGACGAAGCTGCCCCGGTGCGTCGTCGTGAACGTGATGCAGGAGCCCCCCGCCATCTACCTCTTCTGTCGGGCTGATGCCTACTCGGACGTCCTCGCGGACGAGACCATGGCCAAGGAACTGGCCGGGACGGATCGATTTGGCCTCGTCTTTCCTCTGGACACCGCCTTCGCGACGGATCGACTGGAATCGTGGGTCGACGCGGAGCTCGCGCGCTGGTCGAGCCGGAGAGGCGCGGAACCGACCCGCTCATAGCCACCGTCGCCGGGTCCGCGGAGCCGCCCTAGATGCGGCCGGCGGCTTTGAGCACCGCGAGGGCGTCGACAGTCACCCATTCGTTGCATGCGGTCGGGCTCGCCCCGCCCCAGTCGACCGAGTCTGTCCGGGTCCCCGGTTTGGCGGACACCTTGTACAATGGGCGTTCTGCGGCCCACCCGCCGCCGGGAAGTTGCTTGGCCTGAAGTCGGTCGAGGGCCTTCGCGCACCGGTGATCGCGAATGAGTCCGATTTCAGCCATGTTCCGGAGCCCTCCCAGGATGTCATAGTGGTGGTACAGCGGATAGTGCAGCTGCAAGAATTCCGGGTTCATGACTCGACGGCTGTGGCGTTCCAGGAACAATTCTCGACTCAGGTACACCTCCGCAGCGCGCAGTGCCGCCTTCCGTGCCGCCGAGTCGCGGGTCCGATTGGCATAAACCGCGAGGCCCAGCATGGCATGGCGGCTCTCCCAGAAGGACGAGTTATCCGCCTCCGGATTCCGATCGCAATTCCATCCTCCATCGGGCCACTGCCAATGAAGAAGTCGTTCGGCGAGGTCATCCGAGCGCTCGTTCGCAATTCCCAGTTTCTCAAGGAAATACAGGGCGTTGCCCTGCTGTGAGGCACATCGTCGATATCGCCCCCGCACCCGGGGAACCCCTTGCTTGCGATAGGCGCCCGATTTCGTGGTCGCATCGAACTCACGGTAGTAGACGTCACCGAGCCATCGATCGAGGAGCCGATCCCGGAGCCGGAGTAGGGCTCGGCTCCCGCGTGGATAGCCAATGTCCGCCAGGCTTGCGAGAACCCAATGGGCGCCTTGCCACTTGGAGTAGGGATCCCGAAGACCATCTCGAAAGCTTCCCATGGGACCGGCGAGGAGTGTGCGAACGCGAGGTGAACGGCGAATCGTCCTCTCGAGGGCCTGGATTTTCGGCGAGGCGCGATCCTCCCCGAGGACTTGAACGCGGACCTTCCAGCGGATCGACGGTTCATCGGAGGCGAGCAACCACTCCACTAAATCGATGTCGTCCATCGGCGCTAGTCTGTGAAAGCTCCGGTCCCCATGAACACTTCCCTCGACCGGATTCTAAGGTCGGCCCGTCGGATTTCAAGTCGGCACACGCGCATGGTCCCCGCGAGGCACGATGAAGATTCGATCGCGGCTCCTGATTGTCATCATCGTCGCGGTCGTCACCGTGATCGCCGTGGTCACGGCGACCAATTTTTCGAACAGGCCGTCCGCCGCCCCGAAACCGTCTGCCTGTCCACGTTCGGCAGGCCTGTGCGTCGAACGGAACGTGACTCGAATCATTGATGGAGACGGATGGTGTAGACGAAACGACTAAATCCCGACCGACCATGGAAGGCGAGGAGGGATCGATTTGGGCGGAGGCACAGCCCTTGCCGTTTCTGGCGTGTCCGTTTGCATTTTGGGTCTAATCGTGAGCCAACTGAACCCCTTCGGCGCCTTCCTTGGATTGGTGCTAGGGATCGGCGGCGTCGCGATCAGCTTCATCGGCGTCGTCGAGGAGGCGGACGCTTCTCGGCTGGCATCCGGTCGTTGAACCAAGACGCGCGAGCGGATTGCGCCCCGGTCGGGATTCGAACCCGAACGCCGCTCGAAGGCCCCGCGCCACCGATCGACTCCGAACCACTCGGCGGCGGGCCCGTCGGCTATTTCGAAAGCTGCTGCCCCACCAGCATCTGAGCCGCAGGAACCTGGTCTTTCGGAAGGCGGAAGAAGGCCTTTTTCCCACCCACGCGCATTTCGAGGCGCTTCGAGAACATGCCCTTGACCTTCGGATTCTCGATCGAACTGTACGACGCCGCAAAGTTCGCCGGGTTTTGCGCGGCAACTTGGTCGAGCGGCATTCCTGCATAGGCCGCCCTCTTCTTGTCCGCCCCGCCCTTCGCGACCGATGCGGCGACGGCCTGCCCGATCACCCCACCCAGCAGCTGTCCGGCCAAACGCGCACCTCCCGTCTTCACGGTCACGACCCCGACGAGACGCCGATCCGTGAAGATCAGGTCGTACAGTTTCGGTAGCGCGATTCGACCTACCTGTCCTTCTGCGTTGTACACAATGCCGACAATTCTCTCTCCCTCCACAACGGGAACCTCCCCGATTAGGATGGACGCGTGGAGTGATGAAGTTTGTTCCGCGTCGACTACCCGGCCGGGAACAATTCCCACCAGTTCAGCTTGGCAAAACGCCCCGGTCGGGATTCGAACCCGAGCACCCGGCTCGACAGGCCGGGATCATAGACCGCTAGACCACCGGGGCAGTGGTCGTCGCCAAAGTTCGCGGGCTAATTATCCTTTCCTCTCGATGCGGAATCCTTCGGACGGCGAGGAATCCGCGGTTCCGAGGACGCCCCGCTGACCCCACTCGACCTTCGACTCGAGCGACGGAAGCAGCGCTAGGATCAGGACAACCGCTACCAGAGCGGCGGACAACAGCAACGCGGTCGGGATCGTCGTCACGGGCACGACGCCCGCCGACGCGAGATCCGCCGCGAGAAGCGGAATCACCACGGCCAGGATCGAGGCGATCGTCAGGCGGACCAGGGCCCGAAGGAGCGCCAATTGGATCTGCCTCTGTTGTGCCGACGTGATCGTCGTGAGGAAGAGCGGGGCGAATCGTTCGGCGAGGATCCGAAGTTCCACCTGCGCAATCAGCAGGGAGACGAAGACGAGGGCGGGGAGCACCTGGATTCCGAGGACGAATGCGTGCGAGACGACATAGGTGGCACCGAGGGCGAGGAGCCCGCTCCAACGGGCCCATCGTCGATGCGCGCCCCGGGAGAGGAGCAGGAAGACGAGATTGGCGAGGAAGGGCAGAGCGAGGGCCGTGATCCAACGGCGGTCGGGGACGGCGAGGAGGTCCCAGGCGACCCAGGATTCGAGGAGGGCCAGGACCGCGAACGGCGTCCACCGCAATCCGGGGGACATCAGGCGCGACGCGGCCATGCGGTCATCCTCCGGAGCGCGAGCGCGAGGGGGGTCGCAGGATCCCAGTCGACGACCTGGGCGACACGCCGCAGCTGGGCGACCCGGTTCGCCCGTTCCATGGCGAGGATACGATAGGCCATCTGGTCCTCCGGTGTATTCGGCCGGATCCGCCGTTCGATCTCGAGGGCGGACGGCGACACGATCGCGATGTCGTACCCGCGAGCGGCGAGTTCGATCACCGCCGTGAGCGCGTCCCGGTCCTGCAGCGGCGTGATCAGGACGATGAGGCAGTCCCGCGGGAAGAACCGCGAGAGGACGAGACCCACGTGGGAGACGCGCCACTCCCCTCCCGGCTTCACGTGGACCAGGTGGTCCAAGATCCGATAGAGCTGCTTCCGTCCGAAGGCGAGCGGGACCCAGTCGATCACCTGGCGGTATACGATCAGGCCGACCCGGTTCTTCGTCGCGAGGACGCGGTCCGCGATCCCGAGGGCCGCCCGGACCGCGTGTTCGACCGGATTGTCCGCCTCCGTGCCCACGGACGACTCGCGCCGCGCGTCGACCACGATGACCACGTCCCCCGAGCGCTCCCCCTCATACTCGTTCGTGAAGAGCCGCTCGAGGCGCGCGGACGCCTTCCAATTGATGCGGCGCACTTCGTCCCCCGCGACGTACTCCCGGACGCCCCAGAACTCGGTGCCCGGACCGATCCGACGGGAGGCGACCTGCCCGAACCACGGACGGGTCCGCCGCGGCTGGAGTGCGGCGCGGCGCAGGTCCTCCATCGCGGGCGCGACGACGAGCGGGGACCGCACGTCGAGGACCACATCCTGGGCCCCGAGGGCGAGCGGATCGAACGACCGGGCGCGGACCGGCCCGAGGACGAAGTCGCCCTTCACGGGCGAGCGAATTCTATACGCGAGGCGGAGAGTGCCATCCTTCTCCAGGGACACGACCGCATGGTTCGTTCCTCGGATCACCGCGAACTCCCGCGGGAGGACGTCCGCGATCTCGACCAGGTCGAGGGACGGGCCCTCGTTCCGGACGACGAGTTCCACGTCCACCTCGCGGCCCGCGTCCGTCCGGTCGGCCGACAGCGACCGCAGGGCGACGATCCGGGGCCTCGGGGGCGGCGCAAGGGATCCGAGGGCGAGGACGATCATGGGAGGCAGGGCGAGGAGCAGGACCTGCCAACTCCGGAGCACGAGGCCGAGCAACAGGAGACCCATCGAGGCCGCGGCGAGGCCGCTGGACAGCGGCGTCCGCATGTCACGGCACCTTCGGGACCGGTACCTGCGCCAGGACGTCCGCGAGGACGGTCGCGGTCCGGACCCCGCGGATCCAGGGATCCGGCTTTAGGATGAGCCGATGGGCGAGGGCCGGCCCGGCGACGGTCTTCACGTCGTCCGGGGTCACGAAGTCACGGCCCGCCATGGCGGCCCGCGCGCGGGAGACCTTCAACAGGGCCAGCGAGCCCCGCGGGCTCGCGCCGACCTCGACCTGGCTGTGACCCCGCGTCGCCCCCACGATGTCGACCATGTACCCCTCGACGGCGGGATCGACGTGGACGTCCTCGATCGCGGCCTGCAACCCCCGCACTTGGTCCGGCGTGGTCACCGGTTCGATCGTGGCGTCGTCCGACCGGCGCTTCCGCCGGCGTTCGAGGACCTCGATCTCCTGTTCCCGCGTCGGATAGCCGACGTCGATCCGGAGGAGGAACCGGTCCACCTGGGCCTCCGGGAGCGGGTAGGTGCCTTCGTGTTCGATCGGATTCTGCGTCGCAATGACGAAGAACGGCCGGTCGAGGGGGAACGTCTCGCCCTCGAGGGTCGCCTGCCGTTCCTGCATCGCCTCGAGCAAGGCGGACTGCGTCTTCGGGGGGGCCCGGTTGATCTCGTCCGCCAGGAGGAGCTGGGTGAAGATCGGACCGCGGCGGAGGACGAAGTCGCTCGTCTTGCGGTCGTACACGTAGGTGCCCGTGATGTCCGCGGGCAGGAGGTCCGGGGTGAACTGGATCCTCCGGAAGGAGAGGCCGAGGCCCGCCGCGAAGGACTTCGCAATCAGCGTCTTCGCCAGACCCGGCACGTCCTCGATCAGGAGGTGTCCATCGCCGAGGATCGCCCAGAGCACCCGTTCGAGGACGGGCCTCTTGCCGACGATCACGGCTTCCACGGCGTCAAGGAGCGATCCGCTGACCGCGGCCACGGACGCGAGGTTCACCGCCAAGCCTCCATGCGCGCGAGCACGTCCTGGAACTCGCGGGTGAAGCCGCCCCGTTCGCGGGCCCGGCGCACCCAGGCGTATCGGCCGTCGAGGTCGCCCGCGCGGACGTGGAGGAATTCGGCGAGGACGGGATCCCCGAACACGCGGAGGAGGGCGTCCGGCTCCTGCTGCACCGCGTACATCCCGGCCGGCGTGAGGCCGAACGACAGTCGCGCGTGTTCAAGGAAGGCGGCCCGAGCGCGTGAAGTCACGAGGACCTGGCTGTATAGCAGCCCTCGGGCCGCACGGCGGACGGACGCGGCTACGACCTCCAGCTCCCCGGGTTCGTACGCCTCGGACGAGGCCAGGGGAACGAGCGGCGCCGGTTCCGACGTCCCGCGGAAGACCTGACGCCAGACGAGGACCGCGAGGAGGCCGAGGAAGGCGAGGCCCAGGCCCCACTGGAGGGATCCGCTGAATTGAGCGTAATATACGAAGACCATCACGACGACGGCGGCCAGGGATACGAGGGCCGCACTGGAGAGCGGAAGGCGGACGACGCGGTCGCGGATCGACGAAAGAGCGTCCGCGCTCGCGGGACCATCGCGCGACCCCACCTCACGCCTCCAGCGCCGCCTGGATCTGCCCGAGGCTCTCGATCGCGCGCGCCCGGTCCCGTTCGCCGAGCGGGTGCTCGCTGTATCGTGCCTCTTCGAAGAGGGACGTGAGGATGCCCGACGCGTCCCGGGACACCCGCAACCGATCGACCGCGAGCCTCTCGAGCTCGTGGGGCGTGAGGGCGTCCTGGTCCGTGATCCCGCGGGACCCGAGGAGAGCGCAGAACCGCTCGAAGCAGGCGAGGATCGCCGTGCGGACGTCTCCGCCCTCCTCGAGGTCGCGGATCGTCGCTCGGACCGCGACGACGGCCGCCTGGCGATCGATGGGAATCGGGAACGCGGTCTCCCACTCCGGGTCCGGGCGACGGGACCGCCGGAGAAGGTACACGAGCCAGGCGAGCGCGGCCAGGACGGCGGCGATCAAGAACAGCTCGACGGGCCAGCCCGAAGCGGCGGGCCAGACTGTCGTGAAGGCCCCCGTGTCCGCGGCCGTCGCGTTCGTTTGCGTCCCCACCCGCTCCCGAGCCGCCTGGATCGCCTTCGGCCACCCGACGAGGAGGGCGATCAGCAGGGTCATCCCGATGGCGCGTGCCAGGACCGCCCACCAGGAGAAGGCTTTCGGCGGGCGCTTCGCGCTACTCCGGTTTCGGAGAAGGAGCAGCACGCTACCGACGAGGAAGAACGCGGACAGGACCGTGAGGAGGATGGTGGCGATCGGATCGGGAACGAAGACTCCGGCCCGCGACGCCGGCCCGCCGGGGGCCGTCGCTTGCGGGATCGACTCGCCCCCAGTGTCCAGGTTCGCCAGATTGAAGGCGAGCGCCGCGACAAGGAGGACGGCCAGGACCAGGAGGAGAGGGACCGCCCACGCGAACTTTCTGCGGCGAAGTCGGAACACATCCGCGCGAAGGCGCTCGGCGCTCATAACGATTTTCCCGGAGGGACCCGGATGCGCCGATCAGGCAGAGCTGAGTAGCTCGAAGAAGCGCTTCCGCCTCTGGAGCCCGTAGAATCGGAGGGCGAAGGCCGCCGCGACGGAACCGAGCGAGAGTAGGACAAGGACCAGCCCGAGAATGCCGGGGCTGGCGTGCACAGGTTCCATAATAGAAGGGCTGTTTGTTGGCGGAGTCTGACCGGCGGAGGAGACCCCTCCCGCGATGAGCAGATAGAACGCGCCGATCGCCGCCAGGACGACCGCGGCTCCGAGCGCCAGGGTGATCGCGACTCGCTCCGGATGCAGGATCTTCCGGCCCTTGTCCGTGAGCTCATAGTAGATCCACTTGCGGCCCTCGTCCACGCGTTTCACGAGGCCCGCGCTCTGCAACTTCTCGAGATGCTCGAGGAGCGTCGGCTTGCTCAGGCCAAGCAGGTTGCTCAGATCCGTAACCGTCTCGCGTCGTGCGTCGAGACGTTTCAGCACCTCGACTCGAACATCCGACGCGAGGGCGCGGAAGCTCTCCTGGTCCAGCGTGATCTTGCCGCCGCCAGGGTCCATGCACACGAGCCATGGGCCCATGGGCTCATGAACGATTCCCTTCGATTCGGGAGGAGTCTAACAATCCGAGTCGTCGCGGCTCCGCCAGCGGGAGAGACTCCTTGCCTCCGCTCGCGTCGATGCCACAACGCGATGGAACAATCATGGAGAACGTATTAAGACAGGCCGGCACGATGGACCGGACCGGATTGGGGCGTTTGAGTCCTCTACCCATGCACGCACGTCCCTCGACCGGGGCAGGGCCGGGAGGAGCGGCATGACGATACCTCCCGCGGCGGGCCCGAAGGCACCTCCATCGGCCGGCGCCGATTCGAAGCCGCCGGGCAATCGACGAACGCTCTTCGGTGCTACGATCCTGATCTGGGCGGTCACTGCCGGCCTGGGCATCCTGTTCAGCGTGTTCGCGGTCGCCATCGGGTTGCAGGCCGCCACGTTCGATGTCATGCGTTGGCTCCTGGCCCTCGCGATCGAAGCCCCCCTCGCAGCCGGCATCATCGCACTCATCTGGTACAGCCGGAACATGCACAGCGCGACGGCCGCCGGCGAGGCCGGCGCTCAGGCACTCGCCCATTCCGAGGCGAAATATCGGGAGCTGATTGCCTCCGCCCCGGACGGCATCTTCGTCCTCGATCCGCAGGCAAAGGTAATCGATGTGAACGGGGCGGGGGAGGAGCTTTTCGGTCTCAGCCGAGCGGAAATCGTCGGCCACTCGTTCATGGAATTCGTCCCGCCTGAACGGTTGGAGTCCGCACGTTCGTACCTCGCCGATCGGCTCAAGGGCTTGCGCGCCACGGAGCTCTACGAGGCCACGTTCGCCGCGGCGGACCTGAAGCCGTTGCACGTCCAGCTTCGGTCCCAAGTGGTCCGGCCCTCGGACGCGGAACCATACGTGGTTTACATCGTACGCGACGTGACGGCCCAACGCGAGGCGCTGCGGAACTTGGTCGAAACGGAGCGGTGGGCCTCGATGGGGCGACTCGCCTCCTTCGTCGCCCATGAAATCAACACCCCGCTCACGAACATCTCCCTGCTCACGGCGAGCATTTCGCGGCGGGTGAGCGATCCGGAAATTCAGGAACGCCTCAAGAAGATCGCGGCCCAGGGGCGGATCGCGGCGAACATCACGGGGGAGCTGTTAAAGTTCGCGCGGCCCGGGGCCATTAGCCCGATCGAGACGGAACTCACCGACCTGATCCGCGCCGCCGTGGAGCAGACCGACGCCTTCCGGAAGCCCGGCGTCGAGCTCCGGGATGAGACGGGGACCCGCTCGGTCGTCTGCACGGTCGATCCGATGCGGATCCAAGAGGTCTTCGTGAACCTCCTCAAGAACGCATACGAGGCCACGCCACGCGGACGCGTGAGAATCCGTCTCCAGGACCTCGGGTCCCTCGTGGCCGTCTCGATCTCCGACACCGGGTCAGGGATCCCGCCGGAAATCCAGAGCCGGCTCTTCGAGGCCTTCTTCACGACGAAGAAGAAGGGCGAAGGGACGGGCCTCGGCCTCGCGATCAGCCGAAACTTCGTCGCGAGCCACGGCGGCGACATCACCCTCACGTCGGAGCCTGGCAAGGGGTCAACCTTCACGGTCGTCCTGCCGAAACAGGCTCCGGGCGTCCGCGCGACGGAATGAGCCGCCGCCGATCGCTCGAAGATTGGTCAAGTATTTTTGACCGTGAGAACGACCCCAGCGGGTCGCATCGAGAGGTACGGAATGCTTGCCATGAGCGCCTCGGACGAGTCGGCACGATCGCCTGGCGTCCTGATCGTGGACGACGATGCGGGAATCCGCGAAAACATCGCAGACCTGCTGTCGACCGAGGACTATCGCGTCTACTCCGCCGCGGATGCCGACGAGGCCCTGCATGTCCTCGAGGCCGAAGACATCGACCTGCTCGTCACGGATTTCCAGATGCCCGGTCGCAACGGCGTGGAACTCATTGAGGCCGCGCGCAAGGCCAACCACCTGGTCCCCGCGATCCTGATGACCGCCTACCTGTACGTATACGAACAGCTCGACGCGGACCGGCGAAAGGACATCACGCTCCTGCGGAAGCCCTTCGACGCGGATGAAATCCTCCGTGAAATCGCGGCTCGGCTCGGCGACGGCAACGCGCCGAAGCGCTAGGTCGGCCGGCGGAACACATCCACCGATCCCCGTCCACGACCGACGCCCCATGTCCTACTTCGGGACTTTCTGCCAATCGTCCAGGAATCGCTTCAGGCCGACGTCGGTCAGGGCGTGCTGTGTCATCTTCTTGAGGACGTCGAATGGCAGCGTGACGATGTCCGCGCCCAGTCTCGCGGCCTCGATCACGTGAAGGGGGTGCCGGATACTCGCCACCAGGATTTCGCAGTCCCAATCGTAATTCCCGAAAATCTCGGCGATTTCGCGGATCACCTGCATCCCTTCCTGGCCCATGTCATCGAGCCGTCCGATGAAAGGGCTCACGTACTTCGCCCCCGCCTTCGCGGCGAGGATCGCCTGGTTCGCGGAGAAAATGAGCGTCGTGTTAATCTTGACGCCCTCCGTGGACAGGGCCTTGATCGCCTTGAGCCCTTCCGTGGTCATCTGAATCTTCACGACCACGTTCTGGTGCAGCTTCGCGAGCTGGCGGCCCTGCTTGATCATCTCCTCCGCCTGGGTCGTCGTGACCTCGAGGGAGATCGGGCCGTCGACCAGGGCGAGGATGTCCTGGATCACCTCGGACCACTTTCGGCCGGTCTTCGCGACGAGCGTGGGATTCGTCGTCACCCCGTCGAGGACGCCCCAGGACGCGGCCTCACGGATCTCATCGATGTCCGCGGTGTCGAGGAAGATCTTCACCATGAAAACCAGCCGTCGACCAAAGGCTCGGGCCCGATATGAGCATTTCCGCCTTTCGGGAGACGTCGTTTCCCTCGGGGCGGGACAAGCTACTTATCGGGCCGGCCCGTGCGGGCGGCTCACATGGCGGCCCCGACGCTCTGGCACCACCCGAACTTCCTGAGGCTCTGGATTGGCCAGAGCGTGTCCCAGTTTGGGAATCAGTTCACGGGCCTCGCCTTGCAGTTCCTCGCCTTGAAGACGCTGCTTGCCAGCCCCGCCCAGATGGGCCTCCTCGGCGCGATGGGGACACTTCCGTTCCTCTTGATCGGCCTCCTGGTGGGAGTATGGGTCGATCGCCATCGGCGCCGGCCCATCCTGATTGCGGGCGACCTCGGCCGCGGCTTCATCGTCGTCACGATTGCGGTCTTCACACTCCTCGGCATCGTGCGCATGGAGTATCTGTACGTGCTAGGATTCGCGACCGGGGTCCTGACGGTGTTCTTCGACGTGTCATATCAGGCGTACCTCCCCGCTTTGGTTCCCCGAGGACAAATCGTCGAAGGAAACAGCAAACTCGAAGCGAGCAACACGACGGCACAGGTTGCCGGGCCAGTCCTCGCAGGTTTTGCCCTCAAGGCCGTCGGCTATGCGTTCGCAATCGTGGCTGATGGACTCACCTTCTTCTTCTCCGCAGGACTCATGGCCCGCATCGCAACGCCGGAAACGGTGCCTGCTGTATCGGAACGACGATCCGTTGTGACGGAGATTCGAGAGGGCCTCCGCGTCGTGTTTCGAGACCGGCGACTCTGGTCGATCGCGGGCTGCACGGGGACCGCGAATCTCTTCTCAGGCGCCCTATTCGCCCTCTTCACGCTATATGCGGTCCGTATCCTTGGCCTCGATGAGGTAGGAATCGGGACCATTGGCGGAATCGGAGGAATCGGCGGGATCCTCGGCGCCGTCACGGCGAACCGACTCGCGAATCGAATCGGCATCGGTCGGGCGATCGTCCTGGGAATTGCTGCTGGGTCGTTGAGTTCCTTCGGTGTCGTGTTTGCGACGCCGCGGTTGGCGTTTGCATTCCTCATCGCAATGGTGTTCATGGGAGCCCTCGGGTCGCTGTGGTACAACATCAATCAAGTCAGTCTGCGGCAATCGCTTGTCCCCATTCGCATTCAAGGTCGGCTCAATGCGACGATGCGCTTCCTCGTCTGGGGCACGCTCCCGATCGGGAGCCTCCTGGGAGGCGCTCTCGGGGAAGTCATCGGCGTGTATCCGGCGATCGTCCTTGCGGCGGTCGGCGGCCTATTGGCGGTCCCTTGGGTGTTCTTCTCCCCGGTCCGACACCTGATGACAATTCCTCCGCCCGCAGCCGATTGAACGAGAGGACCGAGTGTCGCGAGTCTGCGGCACGATCACATCGCGAACGAAGCCGCAATCGCGACGAGGGCTCCCAACCCGACGAGGATCACACCGATCACGCGGCTGAACAGCACCGTCCGGACGCCGAGTTTCTCCGCGAATATCGCGATCGAGATGCCTCCCATCCAAAGCAAGCTCATCGACCCGGAGATGAACAGGACGAGCATGAAAAGCCAGCAGCAGCCGATGCAGTACATGGAGTGGCGAAAGCCCATCCGCAACGCCCCAAGACGGCCGCCGCGCCAGTGATGGAGCACGAACTCCACCGGAGTCGTGCACTGGGAAAGGCAGACTTCCTTCGTCCGCGTGACCTGCCAGAGGCCCGCGGCGAGAAGAATCCCGGCCGAGAGAAAAAGGGCCGGGCCCATGAGCGTGGAACCGATTAAGCCGAGGGCCATCAGACCCAAGAGGGCCGCGACTCCGAAGAATCCCCAGACGACGAAGTACGGAAACAGGAATGCAATGGTCCCGAGAACATCTGCGGGTTTCGTAGGCCGGCCGTCCTCGAGTCGCGTGATGCCGTAATAGGCGAGGGCCATCGGCAACGCGGACGGCAGCATCATCGCGACCATCATCACGACGATCAGCGCGAAGAACAGGGCGAGGTCGGTCGCGCGAACCGCAAAAGGAGCATTGAGCATCATCGTGAGATTCGACGATGCCCATGTGACGTACCAAGCGATCGACACGATTAGGCCGACCGCGGCGGCCACCGGAATCGTGAGGCGCCGGAGCAGGTCGGGAACCGCGGGAGACACCGCCTCGGCCACGGCGCGCGGTATTGGGCGTGCGGATAAGAATTCACGTTTCCGTTCCGATCCCGACTCGGCAGCGGAAGAAAATACATTAAATAAGCCTCCGCGGATGCGGGGGTTCGGCGAGGGGAGAGGTCGTGGCCACGAAATGGGGTTTTGAGACGGAATACATCCAGAGCTGCAATTGCACGTACGGCTGTCCGTGTAATTTCAACGGATATCCGGACAAGGGGCACTGCGAAGCGTTTGTCGGATACAAGATCCGCAACGGGAAGTTCGGGGACACGAAGCTCGACGGCGTGAAGTTCGCCCTCGCGTTTTGGTGGCCGAAGGCCATCCACGAGGGAGGAGGAACCGCCCGGCTCTACGTCGATCCTGCGGCGACGGACGCGCAGGTGCACGCCTTGGAGGAGATCGCGAGCGGGAAGCACGGCGGTGGGGTGTGGGAGATTTTCCCGAAGACCTTCGCGAAGGCCTTGCCAACGAAGCGCGCGAAGATCGATTGGAAGTACGGGGAATACGTCGCCTCCTTCAAAGTCGACGGCGTCGGCGAGGTGCAGAGCGATTACATCGAGAACCCGGTGACCGGGGAGAAGTTCGTGGGGGAAGTCGTGCTCCCAACGGGAATCAACTTCCGGCGGTCCGTGGTATCACGGATCAAGAGGTTGGTCCTGCACGACGCGGACTTCCAGTTCGACCATAAGAACACGGCCGGATTCACGACCGTGATCAAGTTCACGGAGAAGGGGCCCGCCTGAGCCGGCTGAAAGCGGAAGGCTCGCGCGACGCTGCGAGATCGGCGTGAACACAGGTGAACCGCTAGTCTTGAAATGCCACCGGGCGGTCGGTCGGCCCGCACGCCCGTGCCGGTGAACCACGTGAGACACAAGTTGACCGACGGCCTTGTTGGCTTCCTGCTAGGAGTGGCGTTCATGCTGGCGATGATTCAGATCTGGGGACTGACCTGGGTCCGCTTCCTCGCCCCAAGCTGGAAACCCGGAATCTAGACGACCCTCCACAGAGGCCCCGGCGGAACCCCGGACTCGGAATTCGGCCACCGAAGGTCATCATCGGTCGCGTCGCTTCAGTACGTCGTGTGCGCCTTCGACGATCTTCTCCGCGGTCAGCCCGTACTTATGGAGAAGTTCCTCCGCCTCGCCGCTCTCGCCGAAGACGTCCTGGACCCCGACCATCGCGATCGGCACCGGATGGTTCGCGGCGATCGCCGAGGCCACGGCCGCTCCGATCCCGTGGACGACCGTGTGTTCCTCCGCCGTGACGATCCCTCCCGTCTCCCGGGCCGCCCGGTCGATCGTCGCCAGGTCGAGGGGCTTCACGGTCGAGAGATTGATCACCCGCGCTGAGATCCGCTCCCGCTCCAACGTTGCCGCGGCTTCGAGGCATCGTGCGACCATGATGCCGCAGCCGATCAGGGTCACATCGAAACCGTCGCGGAGGACGCGCGCCTTCCCGATTGCGAAGCCGTCCTCGGCCGCAGTGACGGTCGGCACGTTCGTGCGCGAAAAGCGACAGTACACGGGACCCTTCATCGCGCCGGCGGCGTCCACGCACTTTGCCGTCTCCGGTCCGTCCGCGGGCACGAGGACCGTCATCCTCGGGATCCCGCGCATGAGGGCGATGTCCTCGTTGATTTGGTGCGTGGCCCCGTCGGGTCCGACCGTCAGACCCGCGTGCGAGCAGAAGATCTTCACGTTCAGGTTCGTGTACGCGACGTTCTGTCGAATCACATTGTACGTGTGCGCGGACCCGAACACGCTGTACGTCGCCGCGAAGGGAATCTTGCCCGCGGCAGCGAGTCCCGCCGCGACGCTGATCATGTTCGGCTCCGCAATCCCGAGTTGAAACAGGCGGTCGGGGAACGCCTTGGCGAATTCGATCGTCTTGATCGACTCCGTCGTGTCGGCGCCGACGACGACCACGTTCGGATTGCGGCGGCCGAGGTCGATGAGGGCCTTTGCGAAGTACGACCGCTGGCTCTCCTGCTTCCACGGGGGGCCGGTCAGAACGCCGCCTCCATCGCCTCGAGCTCCGCGAGGGCGAGCTTCAACTCGTCATCGCTCGTCGCGGCGCCGTGGTACTTGATCTTGTTCTCCATGAACGAGACGCCCTTCCCTTTCACGGTCCGCGCGATCACGGCGGTCGGCCGGCCCCGCGTGCGGTGGGCCTCTTCGATCGCGGCGAGGATCTGGCGGAAGTCGTGTCCGTCGATCGTGAGGACGTGCCAGTTGAACGCCTCCCACTTTTCCGCGAGGGGCTCGAGCGGCATGATGTCCTCCGTGCGGCCTTCCTGCTGGATCCCGTTCCGGTCGATGAACGCGGTGAGGCTGTCGAGGCCGTACTTGGACGCCGCCATGGCGGCCTCCCACGTCTGCCCGACGTCCTGCTCGCCGTCGCCGAGGACGCAGTAGGTCCGCCAGGCCTTGTGGTCCATCCGAGCCGCGAGGGCGAGGCCGACGGAGAAGGAGAGGCCCTGGCCCTCCGCCCCCGCGGCGTTCTCGACGCCGGGCGTCGTACCGAGCTCCGGATGGCCCTGGAGGCGGCTGTTCAGCTTGCGGAACGTCATGAGCTCCTCGACCGGGAAGAACCCGCGCTCCGCGAGGGCCGCGTACCAGACCGGGCAGGCGTGGCCCTTGCTCAGGACGAACCGGTCGCGATCGGGCCAGGTCGGATTCGACGGATCGACGCGCAGGATGTGGAAGTACAGGGCCGTGACGATGTCGCAGGCGCTCATCGAGCCGCCGGGATGACCGCTCTGCGCGTTGTGCGTCATTCGGATAATGTGCTTGCGGAGGGTGACGGCCTTCTTCTTGAGACCCGCGATGAGCTGCTCCGAGACCTCGACCACGGACCGCCTCGCCCCCCGCTCCCGCTCGGGAGCGGTCCCGAGAGGGCATGCGGGTTTTAAGGACTTCGCTCGCGGCGCGGGCGTCGCAGGAGGCGAAACGCGTTTCCGAACAGGACCGCAAGGACGATGGCGATCACCACGAGCCGCGCTAACGCATCGCCGATCCACGATTGCAAGGCGACGAAAAGCAGGGCGACGAAAGCCGAGAGGACCGTGAGGATCGGGAGGATCAGGATCAGGACCGTCTCGTACGTCCATCGGTTGAAGCGCACCGTCGGACCGCGGACCGGTTTGGAATCCCACGCCACGAAACGGCATCGCCCGGGCGACGGGATGAATGTGACGGTGTGCGGACCTTTCCGATCAGCCGCGGGACGCCTCCATCGCGGTTCCCCATCAGAGTGATTTTCAAACGGGTGTTTCATGTCCGTCTAATAACGCCCAAATATCCCACCTCGGCATGCGGACCGAGCAGCGAGGCAGATTGGGATGCAACGAAAGTTTCTCGCGGTCCTCGTGGCGGCACTCGTCGCCGCGGTCGCGATCGCGTCCGTGGCCTTCGCCCCCGAGGTCCTTCGAAACCTATCCAATCCCGGATCGAATCCAAATCGGCCCGGGACGGGGACGGGACCGCAACCCACCGCGGTCGAGGTGCCGACCTGGGCGCAAGGTGACTCGTGGACGTACGACGTGAACGCCTCCTCGGGCGGCTTTCAGCCCGATGGGCCTGCCGCCTCGGGCCACCTCACGCGAACGGTCGTCTCGGCGAGCGGCTCTCAGTACAACGTGAGCCTCGAGGGCTCGTTCCACATCCACTGGATGATCGATCCGACGCCCCTGGCAGACGCGAGCGGCGCACCCGCCATGACGATGGCCCGCTCCATGCTCGAGAACGCGACCGTGGGCGGGTATTCGTGGTATCGCGCGTCGGACCTCGCCCTCCAGAAAGAGGTCCGGACCGTCTCGGTCGGCGGCTCCTCGACGACGGCCGCCGGGATCTACGACGCCTCCTACTCGGCGACGATCGAGACCACATTCGACCCCGCGCTCAACGTCTGGTCGTTCCCCCTCCAGGCGAACGAGACCTGGAATGCGACCAGCACCGCCACCGTCCACGGCTGGATCCAATGGCAGCTCTCCGGTCCGAACGCCACCTGGAAAGAGGCATCGAACTTCACGTACACGGAACCGGTCCGGCTGTTCCTGATGAGCGGTCCGGTCGCAGAGGTCTCGACGCCGGCCGGCGCGTTCTCAGCGATCCCCGTGAGCATGGGCCACCCCGAGCTCGACCTGACGCACGCGGGCATCGCGACGGATCCGGGCGACCACGCGATGGGGTTCGACCACGAGGTCCCCGTGGAACGGAACCACGCGATGCAGGCCTGGTTCAGCGGGGCCGCGAAGAACGTGGTGAAGGCGCAGCTGTTCGCGGCCGGCGTGCGGCTGAACCTCGTCCTGAGTGCCTACCATCTAGGCTGAATCGCGACCGCGAGAGCTCCGGATGGGTCGGTCACCGCGGGCCCGAACGAACCCTTATTCGACCGACGTGTCTTCGCCGGCTCGATGCCCATCAAGATCGCGCCGTCGATCCTGTCCGCGCGGTTCGACCGCCTCGGCGAACAGGTAAAGGAAGCCGCGGACGCGGGTGCCGACCTGCTCCATATCGACGTGATGGATGGGCACTTCGTGCCGAACCTCACGATGGGGCCCGCCGTCGTCGCGTCGATCCGGCCCCTGACGAAGGTCCCCTTCGATGCGCATTTGATGGTCACCCACCCTCAGCATTTCGTGACGGCCTTCGCGGAGGCGGGGGTCGACGACCTCACGGTCCACGTGGAGAGCGACCACGACCTCCGGACGACGGTCCGCGCGATCCGGGACGCGGGCGTGAAGCCCGGCCTGGTCCTCAATCCCGCGACGCCGTTCGACCGTGCGGTCCCCTTCCTCCCGGACGTGGACCTGCTCCTCGTGATGACGGTGCAACCGGGGTTCGCGGGCCAGGCCTTCCGCTCGGACGTCGTCCCGAAGATCCGCGAGGCGCGCGCGTACCTGGACAAGGAGGACCTGGACGTGGAACTCCAGGTCGACGGCGGCATCAAGATCGACACGGCCCCGATCGTCGCCGAGGCCGGAGCGGACATCCTCGTGTCCGGATCCGGGGTCTTTCCGGACCATGTCGCCGCGAACCTGAAGAAACTTCGCGAGGTCGCCGAGAGGTCGGCCCACCGCCGTTCGTGAACATATTTACGGCGCTCTCAGACCCTCTGGGCCAACGCCCGTGGCATCGAATACTTTCACTCACCCCTCCAAGAAAGGCTATCATATAGCTTATACCTATAGAAATACATGTCTCCCACCGACACCGATCCGTGCCTCGTGCTGCTGTCCTACGACGTGACGAAGGCGAATCGCTCCTCCGCCTCCCGCGTGGCCCATCTCATCTACGGGCGAGCTGATGTCCGAGTGAGCGAGACTCGCCCATTCATCCAACGGGCGGGCGTCGTCTGGATTGGTCAGTCCATCTTCGTCGTGCCGGAACCCGATGCCCGCGAGCTGGCCGAGAAGCTCCGGGGCCTCGGGGCCATCGTCACGATGGCGCCCATCGCGGTCGATGCGATCCGATTCGAGGCATTCCGGCAGCGCGCCCTCCGGCGCCGCCCCACGTGAGCATGTTGACGCGACCCGCTCGGAAGGTGGCCCTTCGCGTCGCAAACCTTTAGGCCCGGCAGGCTTTCGAGCCCCGCATGGGCCGCACCGGCACTGCAATCGGACTGTTCCTCCCCGTCGTCCTGCTGGTGGTCAACGCCGGCCTCGGGTACGGCGGGATCCTGGTCACCATCGTCCTGCTCGTCTGGATCGCGACCGGCATCCTGTTGACGCCGACCCCGGACGAGGAGCGTTAGCCCTTTTCGTACAGGGAATCGCCGGCCACGGACAGCTCGACCCATTCGTCGATCGAGCGCACGTCTTCGAGGAGGACATTCATCATCTCGCCCTGCTCGTCCTCGACGATGAACGAATCCAGGACGTCGTCCGCTTCGTTCGTGTCCCGCACGATCCCGACAAACTCGCCGTCCGAATCGACGACGTTCAGGCCCGTGAAAATCTGCGCGACCGGGCCGGAGAGGGTGATCCGGTCGGCGACCCCGCTCACGTACCGTCGGCCGAGCCGCATCCGCCCCCCCGACCCTTCGCCGAGCACGAGGACGTTCGTCTCCTCGCCCGAGACGTAGCCGACCTCGATGCCTTCCGGGTCGACGACCGTCATGCCGACGAGCGAATGACCCCGCCGCGCCCCCGCCAACTTCGATACACCCGCGGACCCCGGTGAGGCGATCCGGACGGGCGCTGCGAACGCGAGGCGCCTACTGAAGCTTTTCGGGCAACGGCCCGCGACGCGTCCGGGCCATATAGTTATCAGGCAGGATACCGAAGACGCGTGGTTTATACCCGCTGACTCGACATTTGACGACGTCGTTTCCCTCCCTATCGGAGGGCATCCTCTCGGTTGGAGCCTATGGCCCGCTGCCCCCTGTGCGAATCGGACGTCCCGGACGGCCGGACGGACTGCGATGCGTGCGGTCAGCCGTTCGCCAAGCCCCCGACGACCCGGGTCGCGCCGGACGCGGTCCGGAAGGCGATTGAAAGCGCCCGCAAAGACCTCGCCGTGTCGCCCCGGGACCCGGTGGACGTCGCCTTCCCGCGCGGCCTCCTGGAACGGGCGGAACAGACGGAGGCCGCCGGGGACCTCGGCCGGGCCCTGGACCTGGCCCGCGCCTCCCGGCGGGCCCTCGACATCATCCGTCGGGAGAGCCGCGTGGCGGACGCGTTGAAGTACGCGGACGCGGTCCTCGAGGATGCGAAGCAGGCGGGCATCGAGACCCTCGCGTTCCAACGGAACATCGAACAGGCCCGGGCCTTGGCCGCGCGCGGCGACCATGGGACCGCGGAACGCCTCCTCCGACGGGTGTCCGTGCGGACCCTCGACCAGCGCCGGGAGCGGATCCTCGCGGCGAGCGTGGAGAAGGCGGAGTCCCGCGTCCGACACGCCCTGGAACGGGGCGGGAACGTCGGGGATGCCGCGGCCTTGCTCGCGGACGCCCGCAAGGCCCTCGCGCTCAAGGAGTACAACAAGGTCCGGTCCCTGTCCGCCAAGGCGATCGAGAAGGCGGACTCCCAGCGAAAGTATGCCAGGGCCGAGACGATCCTCGACCGGGCGAGCGCCGACGTCGACGCGTCCCGGCGGGACGGGGTCAACATCACGGAGGCGCGGAAGCTCCTCACACAGGCGCAGGACGCCCTCCGGAAGGGCGTGTACGCAGACATCCCGCTCCTCGCCCAGAAGGCCCGGAACAGCCTCCGCGAGGCGCGCGCCCACGCGGCCGCGGAGGTCGCCCTGCGCGCCTCGGACCGGGAGGCGGCCCGGGAGAAACGGAAGGGGGCCGACGTGGGCCGCGCGGATACGATCCTGGCCCAGGGGGCCGAGGCCCTCGAGGCGAAGGAGTACGCGAAGGTGCGAGGCTTCGCGAAGGACGCCCACGACGCGGTCCGGGAGGCGTCCCTCCTGAAGACCGTGCGGGAGGCGTTCGCAAGCCTCCGGCTCGACGCGGAGGACATCCGCACGATGGGCGCCGAGGTCACGAACTTCGAAGGGATGCTCGTCGAGCTCGGCAAGGCGATCGAAGGGAACGACCTTCCGACGGCGAGGCGGCTCGTGTCGCAGGCCCGGCGCCGGGCGGAGTCGACGCGGGAGACGCACTTCCGCACGATCATGGAGAGGTCGTTGCAGATCATCCTGGCGAACGCGACCCGCGGCCTGGATCCGGTCGTCGCCCGCCAGCTCCTCCGGGAAGTCGACGACGCCATCACGTTGGGCAAGGCCGTCGACATGCAGGCCCTCATCGACCAGCGGATGGAGGACCAGGACGCCAAGACGGAGGGCAAGCTGAACGAACGCGTCCTCCGGGCCCGGGACGACATTGTCGCCCTCCGTCAAGCGGGCCAGACGGACACGGTCGCGCTCGAGGGGAAGCTCGCCGACGCCGCGATCGCGATGCAGGAAGGCCGATACCTCCAGTCCGACGCGCTCCTGGACAGCATCGAGCATGACATCTCCGCGACCCGCGAGTCGCTCCGGAGCACGGCGGCCGAGATCCTCGGACAGGCCCGCGGGGAGGTCGCCCGCGCGAGGGCGGACGGCATCCCGGTCGACGCCGCGGACCAGATGCTCAAGGACGCCGAGACCTCGTATTCCGAGGCCCGCTACGGCGACACGATCTACGCGGGGAAGGCGTGCATCTCCGAGGTCGAGGAGCTGGCCCAGGCGAACGCGGACTCGAAGCGACAGTCCGTCGCCGAGGAGACGCGGATCAAGCTCGAACGGATGGAAGGGATCCATCGTCGCATGGAACTCGTGCGGTCGGACATCACGGACCTGGTCGCCCAAAACCTCGACCTGGCTCGGGCGGCGACCACCCTGTCGGCGGCCGAACAGGCGATCGAACGCGGCTCCCTGGACGAGGCGGACCATCTCGTCGCCTCGGCGGAGGGCATTGTGGAAGGTGTGAAGGTCACGTTGAACGGCCAGGCGACGGACGCCCTCCAGCGGACGCGAAAAGCGGTCGAGGTCGCCGACGGGGAAGGGATCGAGGTCGACGAATTCAGGACCGCGGTCGCCCAGGCGGAGACGGATCTCAAGGCGGGTCGCCCCGGGGCCGTGCTCCAGGCGATCGGGCAGATCGACAGGCTCGTCTCGGAACGTCGCCGGACGAGGCAACAGGAAGAGCAACGGCGGGCGCTCGAGATGGCGCGGACCGCCGCGACGAAGTTCATCTCGGTCAAGAAGTTGATCGAAGACCTGCGGAAGGCAGACATCGACATCACGGGGGCGGAGGAAGGGCTCCGAGCCGCGGAACGGGCCCTGGAGAAACGGAACTTCGACGACGTCGACGCGATCCTCACGACGCTCGATGCGACCGCGAAGGAGCTGATGGACGAACTCATCGCGGCCGCGAAGAATCTGATCGGTCGGGCGGAACGCAAGATCAAGGAAGGCCGGGAGAAGGGCATCCAGACCGACGAAGCGGTGGCCTTGCTGGACACCGCGGAGGCGCACCTCGAGCGAGGGGAGTACGCGGACGCGGTCGAGCATGCCCGAGCCGCGGAGCAGAAGATCGTCGACGCCCTCAAGATCTTCTCGGAACAGGCGACCGAATCCCGTCGGAGGGCGCAGGACGCCGCCCGCGTGCGGATCGGCGCGATCCGGAAGACGATCGGGGACCTGTCCCGGGCCGACATCTCGATCCTCGGCGCGGATGAGGCCCTCGCGCGGGCGGACGCCGCCTTCGATTCGGGCCGTTTCGGCGAGGTCGCACCCGCGCTCGGGGAGACCGAGGAGATGGCCGCGGCCCTCTCGACAGGACTCGAGTCCGCCGCGAACGATCTGGTCACGTCCGTCGAGCGGGTCATGGAGAAGAATCGGTCCATGGGGATGGACCCGGGCCGGGCCGATTCGGTCCTCCAGAATGCGCGCGAAGCGATCAAGGACCGTCGCTTCGTCGAGGCGATCGAGTACAAGAAGGTCATCGAAGACATCCTCGAGGACGCCCGGCGCAAGAAGGACTCCCGACGCATCCGGGACAATCTCGCGGAGCTCCGGGCGAAACTGGAGGCGCACGCGAAACTCGGGGCCGACGTCCGCATGGCCTCGGAACTCCTCGCGCGGGCCGAGGCGCTCGTGGACGCGGGCGAATATGCGGACGTCGACGGATACGCGAAGCGCATCTCCGACGAGATCGACGCGGCACGCCGCAAGCACCTCGCCTCCGTCGTGGACACCTTCGCCTCGTTGATCGAGGACGGGCTCTCGCTGGGCCTTTCGCCGGAGGAACTGGACGAGTACCGCGCGCACGCGCAGGAAGCGGCTGCCGCGGACGACATCGAGGAAGTGTACCGACTCAAGGGGGATCTCCAGGAACGTCTCTTGGAGGCGAAGCGGAAGCAGATCGTGAACCGTTCCATGGACGAGATTCGGTCCCTCGAGGAAATCGTGACGCAGTCGGAGCAGCTCGACATTCCCGCGGTGTCCGCGCGTTCCCATCTGGACGCGGCCCGGAAGTCCATCGAGAGTGGGGACGTCGACGGCTTCCATCGGGGCCTGGCCGACGCCCGGGCCGCGATCGAGGAAACCCGCACGAAACGTTTCATCGAGAAGTACGAGACCCGCGTCCACTCCGTCTCCACGATGATTGCGAACGCGAAGAAGCTCGGCGCGGAACTCGGGGACGCGGAGAATTCCTTGAACCAGGCGGAGGCCGCGCTCCGCGGGAGCGACATGGCGATGGCGGACATCCTGATCAAACAGGCCGAGGTCTCCATCGGGATGCAGATCCAGAATTTCATCAAGAACCGCTACCCGAATCTGGCCTTGCGCGTCCAGAGCGCGGGGCTGCAGGTCGGCGAGTGGAACCAATACACGTTCGAGATCGAGAACCGCGGGAAGTTGCCCGCTCGGAACGTCCAGGTCGAGCTGTCCGGGGACCTGGAGGCGAAGGGCGTGATGCCGATCGCGGAGATCGGCGTCGGCGAGGTCATGCCGGTCCGGGTCGGCGTGCGGCCGAAGGCGGCGGGGGCGATCCCCGTCGGCATCGGGATCTCGTACCAGCGGCTCTTCGACGAGAACCGGTACGAGGTCAAGGACACCCGGGAGATCAAGGTCGAGCCGGAGGCCACGTACCTCGTCGAGGACGTCTTCCTGATCCACTCCGACGGACGGCTCATCGCCCACTACAGCCGCAAGTTCCGGGAGGAGATCGACGAGGACATCTTCTCCGGGATGCTCACGGTCGTCCAGGACTTCGTCAAGGATTCGTTCAAGAGCCGCTCCCGGGTCGGGATGAAGCGCCTCGACTTCGGCGATTCGAAAATCCTGATAGAACGGTCGCCGCACACGTTCCTGGCCACGGTCGTCTTCGGCCAGGAACCGAAGCTGCTCCCGTTGTACATGCTCCAGGTCCTGAAGGAGGTGGAGGACCGGTACGGGACCGTCCTCGAGAAGTGGACGGGCCTGCTCCACCAACTCGACGGGATCGACGACGTGATCAAGAAGCTCGTGCTCGTCGCGAAGGACCCGTCCGCGGACATCGGGGCGCTCGCGGACAGCCCGATCACGCTCACGGCGAAGGTGATCGAGGCCCTCGGCACAACCGAGGCGATCGAAGCGAACGAGCTCATGGCGAAGGCGCAGTCCACGCTGGAGACGGACATCCAGCTCGCCTGGCAGTTCATCGAGAAGGCGCGGGGTCAGGCCCAGCAGGTCCAGGGACAGCTGAAGGACCGCATGGCCGACATCCTCGCGGCGGCCCGCGACACGGTGACGGAGATGAAGAGCGTCGGCGCGGACACGAACCAGGCGGAGCTCCTCCTTCGGGAGGCGGAGGAAGCGTTCCACGAGGGCAAGTACGAACGCGTGCGGGAGATCCAGCTCGGCCTGCACGAATCCTTGGAACGCTCGAAGGGCGAGATCGCCGGCAAGAAGGTGGAGGTCGAGCTCGCCTCCTTGATCAACGACATCCAGATCGCGAAGAGCCAGGGCCTCGACGCCCGCGAGGCGGAGTCGTACCTGACGAAGATCGAGGGGGCGATCCAGAAGAAGAACCACCGCCAGATGGAGGACTACCTCCGGCGGGCGAAGGAGTCCCTCGCCCGGCAACGGCGCAGCACGGTCCTCGACAAGGCCCGCGAGAGCCTCGCGAAGCTGCAGGCGATGGTCTCGCAAGCGAAGGCGGTCCACGCGGACCTCGGAGACGTCGAAGCCTTGTTGGCGAAGGCCGAGGACGCGTTCCGCCAGGAGGACCTTCGGGGTCTGGAAGGCCTAATTGAACGGGCCGAGGTGAGCGCGAAGGGGCGCATCGATCAGATCCTGAAGGACCGCAATCCCCGGCTGTTCCTCGAGACTACGAACCTCGGACTCCAGGCGAACCGCTGGACCCGGATGGACATGCAGATCACGAACAAGGGGAACTGGCCCGCGGAGCACGTGACGCCGATCGTGAGCGGCCCCGTGGAAATCCTAGGGCTGAAGGCGATCGAGCGACTCGAGCCGAACGAGAAGGCGGCCCTCGAGTTCGGCCTGAAGCCGAAGGAGGTCGGGACGATGGACCTTGACTTCGAGGTGCACTACGCGAGGCCCCTTGACGACGGGAAGCACCAGACGACGGACACGGCGGTCGTCCGGGTCGAGCCGGAGGGCGGCTACCCGATCGACGACGCCCTCCTGTTCCACTCGACCGGGGCCCTCGTCGCGCACGAGAGCCGTCCCTACTTGCCTCCCGAGGAGGCCGCCCGCTCCACGAACCTCGAGAACCTGGTGAAGGCCTTCGTGAACAAGGCGTTCCCGAACGGAGGAAAGGGGGTCGCTCGCACGAAGGCGGAGGGAGGCCTCGTCCTCGCGATCCGCGGCCCGCAGGCCTACCTCGCGGTCTCCGTCCGCGGCAAGGAGCCCTCGATCCTCCCGCTCTACGCGATCCAGGTCCTCCAGGAGATCCACGACACCTTCGGCGTGCGGCTCGAAGCCTGGACCGGCGATCCCGCGGAACTCGCGGGGATCCGCGGTCTCCTGCGGAAGGTCCTCTTCGCCACGGAGGCGGACGGCGTCTCGCTCGGGCCGCTCGAGGACTCGCCCGTCAGCAAGATCCCGGCGTTGCTCGAACGCGGGCTCCTGAAGGGAGACGGACAGGACGACTTCCTCACGTGGGCCCGGAAGGGCATCGAGAAAGGCGGATACGATCAGGGGGTCCAAGTGTTGAAGCGCATCACGGATGCGACCGTTGGTCCGACGGAGGAGATTTCCCATCAGATCCAGGCGGCGATCATTGCCTCGAAGGAGGCCGGGACCCTCCAAATCACGGACGATCAGGTGAACTCCTACGTGGACTTCCTCCGCCGCAGCCTCGAGGCCGCGTTCCAGGCGAAGCGGCGCGCGGGGATCGAGCGGTACTGGCCCGTGGCGCGAATCGCCGTGAAGACGGACGACCAGCTCGGCCTCGACGCGGTCGGCGCCTTCCGGAAGGTGATCGTTGGGCAGAGCGGGGCGAAGGAGCTCGACATCGTCGGACCCGAGGACACCTGGCACGGGATGCGCATCGACGTCCAGGTCCACATGAACTCCGTGAGTGCCGCGTACAAGCTTTGGGCGAAGAAGATCGAAATCCTTCTGCGGTCCCAGGACGCATGGAAGATCAAGGCCGGCCTCGACCGCGGGGAATACTCCGTCGGGATCGAAGGGCAGAAGGTCCGGATCGATCCGTCCATGGTGTCCTTCGTCGAGTCGGTGCCGGACCACGTCGTCGAGGAACCGTTCGAGGGCGGCGTCGTCTTCTTGGACACGCGGATGACGAAGGAATTGATCGCGGAAGGCTACGCGAAGGAGATCGTGGAACTCGTCCGCGAAGCGCGGAAGGACATGAGCCTGTCGACCGACCGGGTCGTCGACATCGAGCTGGTCGCGGGCAAGGATCTGCGGACGAAACTACAACCCTGGAAGGACATGATCCTGCGCGACGCGAACGCACTCGATGTGCGGTTCGTCCAGGAGCCCGCCGAGGATGCGTATGTGATCGAAGCGGGACTCGGCGAGGAAACGTTCCTCCTCGGCGTGCGCGCCGCGGAAATGTAGCGTCGGTTCGCACCAAAAATGCGAGGCGAGGCCTACGCCCTTCGTTGCCTGCGACGAAGGATCGCCAGCGCAACCGCAGCAGACGCCGCAATCACCAGGACTCCCCAGACCACCAGGACCGTCAGGTCGGGCGACGACGAAGCCGGCTGGACCGTCGCGATCGGACCCCGCACGGTGATGATCGGCAGGACCTTTTCGGCCGACGCTCCATACGCATCCGTGACGGTGACTGTCGGCGTGTACGTTCCGGCCTTGGAGTACGAGTGGCTGGCCGTCGCTCCTGTCCCGGTCGCCCCGTCGCCGAACTCCCAATGGTATGTGTATGGGCCACCCGCCCCGCCGGACGCAACCGCCGCGAACGAAATCGTATCGCCTTCGACGGCCGATGTCGTCGCGAGCGTGGCCATCGCGGTCACCTCCGAGATCGTCACCGTCAGCGCGATTGTGGCCGGCGCGCCGCCTCCAGCGGCATCGCGAACAATCACGATCGCGGTGTAGCGTCCAGGGGACGCGTAGGGGTGCGTGACCATCGGTCCCGTGGCCGAGGATTCATCCCCGAATGCCCAATCGAACGTGAAGGTCCCCGACCCTCCCGTTGCCGTCGCAGTAAAGGTGAGCTCCGTTCCGGGGCCAGCGTTCGGACGATCCACAGACGCAGCCACTGTAGGGACGGAGTAGATCTCCACGACGACCGAGAACGTCGCGCGGTTTCCGCCGGCATCCGTGACGGTGCACGTGGCCGTCTTCGTCCCCGGCAATCCGTACGCGTGGGCAATCGCCGCTCCTTCCCCGCCGGTCTCATCGCCAAAGTCCCACGCGAACTCGTAGGGCTGTGTCCCGTCCCTCGCCATGCAGGCGAACGACACAGCGATGCCAACCTGCGTCGCGGTCGAACCCGCGAACGCATGGGCCGCGAGGGGCGCCGGCGGCGAGGTCGGACTCGAGATCGTCACGGTCACGGTATTCGCGGCGACGCCGCCCGCCGAATCTCGCGTCGTGACGATGGCGGTGTACTGACCAGCATCCGTATAGGTGTGGGCCACCACTGCGCCGTCGCCCGAAGAGCGGTCGCCAAATCCCCAGTTGTAGGAGAACCCGCCGGACCCTCCGGTCGGGGTCGCGGTGAACGTGATTGGCGTTCCGGGTTCGGCACTCGTCCGGTCGGCGATCGCGGTCACCGAAGGAAGGGCGTACACGGCGACCTCCACCGAGGCGGTGGCGTTCCCGCCGGACGCATCGACGACCGAGCAGGTCGCCGTCATCGTTCCTGACGCGCCATATCGGTGGGTGGCGGTGTCGCCAGCGGCGGTGCCTCCGTCTCCGAAGTCCCAGGCGAATTCATACGGGCCAAACGGTGTGCTCCAGTCGGTTTTCGAGCAGGTAAAGGCAACGGCCATCCCGACATCCGTGTCGATCGGGTTCGCCGATGCCATGGCCTCGATCAGCGGGTGAATCTCAATCGTCGCGCCGACTAGCGTGTTGTCACCTAAGTCGGTCTCGTTCCGAAGCGCCGCGGCTTCGACCCGGAGCTGGTAGGACCCGGGCTCCACCGCCGAAGTGTTCCAGGTGAGGGAGACGCCAGCGAACGCATTCGGCGCGAGGTCTTGCACCGTCGCGGTGCCGACCACGATGGACCCCGCATACACGGTCACATCGACCGACTCCGTTTGCGTACCTTGATTCATGACCCATCCGCCGACATAGATCGGGGTCCCGACCGCGGCGGAGAGCGGAGAGGCGCCGGCCTGCGTGACGGCAATGTCGTGAACGGGCGCGGGCGGGAGGGTCCAGAGGACCGCGTGAGGTGCGGCGTTCGACCCGGAAGCTTGTCCGACGATCCTTCCTGCGTTGCTGAGGTCGTCACCCGTGCTCTCGTACCCACCGGGGAGGGTCCCGAGGTCCGTCATCACCCCAGCGTCCCAGAGGAACGCGTGGTGCTCGCTCTTCGCGGTCGCGCTCCAACCGACGATTTGTCCCGCGTCGTCGATCCCAAACGCAAGGCTGATCCCGCCCCCGAGGTCCCCCAGATCCGTCATTTGGCCCCCGGACCACAGGAGCGCCCGTGCAGAGCCGGTCGCATTGAAACCGAAGCCGGCGACTTGGCCGGCCTCGTTGATGTCGAGGGCTTGTCCCCACGTGAATCCAACCGGAGTCCCAAGGTCGGTCAAGGTCCCGTTTTCCCACAACCACGGGCGGAACGCGCTGCCGGACGTGCTCCCGCTCCACCCGACGATTTGTCCCGCGTTGTTGACTCCACTCGCATATACAGGTGGGCCGCCGAGGGTCCCGAGGTCCGTGATCGTCCCGTGGTCCCAGAGGAATCCTTGGCGCTCTCCGTTCATCGTGCCAACGATCTGGCCCTTGTCGTTGATCGCCAAGGCGGACCCATCCGGTTGCACGCCGAGATCCGTCATGACGCCATTCTCCCAAAGGAAGGCTCGCTGGTAACCCGACGCATCCGTGGTGCCCCCGACGATCTGGCCAGCCTCGTTCACATCATTCGCGAAGGCGGTCCCGCCGCCGAGGCTGCCCAGGTCGGTCATCGTCCCGTTCTCCCAGAGGGTCGCACGAGGGTTCCGGAAGTCGTCGTTTGTGCTCTCGCCCACGATTTGGCCCAGCTCGTTGACCGCGCGTGCGTGGCTGAACGAATCGAGCGATCCAAGGTCCTGGATGAAACCGTCCGCGGACGCGGATCGCGCGATCAGTGGAATCCCGGCAATCAGCGAAGCGATGACGAGGATCGCTGGAAGCATCGGCCGGCGTCGGGAAACCCATGGGCCGGACCTCGGGACACGGTCGCGGTATCCTCCCCTCGATGCCAAACCCAGGCGACATTCACTCGCGACCGCCGATCGCTCCCCCTCACGCGGAGACTCTGTCACGCCGTACCCTCCCACGGGGGGGTATTGGCGAGGGATGTGATAAAGTAACGATTCGTTTGTGCTCGTCCGTTTGTGTTCGTCCGAGAGTCAAATCCCTTGGTATCCGAGCGGAACCTGAACTCCCTGTGGAGACGCGTGACCCGCGAGAGCCAGAGTACACCTAGCGCGCGGCCGCGGTCGAAAGGGACTTGAGTACTGCACCCCTTCCGACGGCCGATGGGGATCAACCTCTCGGATATCGTCGTCCTCGAACCCCGCAAACTCGAGGATTTCTCGGGAAAGGTATTGGCGATCGACGCCTTCAACACCCTGTACCAGTTCCTCGCGATCATCCGGCAGCCGAACGGCACGCCCCTCATGGACCGCCAAGGTCGGGTGACGTCGCACCTGTCCGGACTCATCTATCGCCTGTCGAACTTCGTCGAGGCTGGCATCAAGCCCGTCCTGGTCTTCGACGGAGAGCCGCCACGGCTGAAGGCAAGGACGATCCAGTCCCGCGGAGAGATCAAACGGAAGGCGGAGCGGGAATGGCGCGAGGCTGTCGAAATCGGGGACCTCGCGACGGCGCGGACGAAGGCCATGCAGACGTCGCGACTCACGGGCGAGATGATCGACCAATCGAAGCGCTTGTTGGATCTCCTCGGGGTCCCGGTCGTGCAGGCGCCCGGGGAGGGCGAAGCGCAGGCGAGCGCGATGGCTCGAAACGGGACCGCGTACGCTGCCGCGTCCCAGGACTTCGACTCCCTCCTGTTCGGCTCCCCGCGGCTGGTGAAGAACCTCGCGATCAGCGGCCGGCGGAAACTCCCCCGCAAGGAGGTCTTCGTGGAGGTCCACCCGGAGGAGATCTCCCTCGAGACGACCCTCACGAACTTGGGCATCAGCCGCGAGCAGCTCGTCGACATGGGCCTCTTGATCGGGACCGACTTCAATGAAGGCGTGCGCAGCATCGGGCCGAAGAAGGCCCTCGCCCTCATCAAGAAACACGGCGCGCTCGAAGGGGCCTTGGCGGAGCTCGGCGTGGACATCGAATCGAAGGAGGAGGTCCGGAAGATCTTCCTCTTCCCGAACGTCCTCGATCGTGTCCAGATCGTCTTTCGCGATCCGGAACCGGACCGCGTTCGCCAGATGCTGTGCGACGAATTCGATTTCTCCGTCGAGCGAATCAACGCGGCCCTCGAGAAGTTCGGTGTGGCTCGTGGGCTCCAGAAACAGAAGTCCCTCGACGGCTGGTCATGACGACGGGACACTGACAACGCAGCCGTCGTTGCCCCGTGAATCGTAGCTTTTATGCGGGGCCCGCGGCATCCATGCTCGGAAGGATGCGAGGTAGGGTTTCTCTCGTCGCCGTGGCCCTCGTGGTTTTGCCCTTCGCGGTTGCGTTGGACGCCTTCGGCGCGACTTCGCGAACCCCCGTCCCGGCTTCCTCTAACGGGAACCAGCAGTTACTCGCGGACCCGTCCCGGCCGTTCTTCTACCTAGCTGATCCCGCGGGGAGCACGGTCCAATTTCTCGACGCGGCCACCGGGAAGGTGAACACGACCATCCCGGTCGGATTGGGTCCGAATTCCATCGACCTCTCGCGAGACAGAGCCTCCCTTTTCATCGCGGTGTCCGGCGAGGACAAAATTGCAGTGGTCGACATCGCCGAGAGGTCTGTGACGCGGAATCTTACCCTGAACTTTACCCCATTGAGCGTGCGAGACGGGCGCTCAGACCGTCTTTATGTAACCGGTTCGGACCGTGTTGTCAGGGTGTTGAACGGAACCACCGGACAGGAGTTGGCCAATTCGTCGCTGTTTTCCTACCAGACGATTGCCGAGGTGAGTCCCGACGGATCCTTGCTCTTGCTGACGACGACGGACGTCAGTGCGCTGGTCATCGCCGCGTTCGACATCCAAAACGACACGCCAGCCTTTTTGCGTTACAGCCATCCTGACCTCGGCGGGACATTCCGCCAAGAGGCCGTGGATTGGACCGGCGGGCGAATCTATCTGGCATCGGGCTCGCCGTATGGGCTCGAGATCGTCTCGATCGCGACGCTGGATCGCTTGGGGATGCTCCCGATGGAGAGCTATCCGACCGGCGTCGCCTTGGCGGCCGATGGGTCGACTGTGTACGGCTTGAGTGCCAACGGCAACGGGGCCGCGGTCTGGGCGTTCGACGTGGCGACCGGAGTTCTTCAACGTTTGGAACGCTTGGGCCGGCAAGCGGACCTCGTAGCCGTGTCGGGCGATCGAAGGGGCCTCATCGTCGGATCCCCGATAGAACGCATCGCAATCGAGCCGTCCCTGGGACCGTGGCAGCCGGCCCCCGGAATTCAGTGCTTCTCGCCGTCCGTGCTCTTGGCACAACTCGTACGCGGCCTCCCCGACGTGGGCGTGGACGCGGCGACGATCCGGCTCGATGGGTCCGCCCTGTCCACGGACGTCTACTCGTTCGTGAGCTACGACACGTTCCATCTTCTCCGCGCCAACCTATCGGTGCCCCTCTCCGAGGGGCCGCACACGATCGACGCAGACGTTCGATGGGAAGGCCAATCGATCCACACGGCCTGGACGTTTGGGATTGATTACGGTGCGGGAAGTCCGACCTGCCCCTCCATCGGACCGGGCAGACCCGGTCCCGGCGAAATCGTCGATGTGGTCCCGAGCGCGATCGAGGCGTCCTTGTGGTCCGGAAGCCCGAGCGCGGAAATCGAAAGCGCGTCCATGACCCTTCAAGGCCGCGACGTCCCGTCGACTCTCACCCCGGATGGACGGGTCCAATACGCGGTCCTGGCTCCGCTGCCGGATGGACGGTACAACGTCACCGCGCGAATTGCATGGCGAGGGGGAGAGGCGTCGACCTCTTGGAACTTCACAATCGACACGGATTTCTCGATCCCGCGAATTCCGCTCGTCGAGTACGTCCACCCCGCGGGGTTCCGGCTTCCTATCCCGGAAGGCTGGACCGTACAAACGGACGCGAGCATTGGAACGGAGAAGATTGATCTTCTCGTCATCGGTCCGAGCTATTTCGGCGTTCAGGAGAGCCTCGGCGTGGTTACGACCGCCGACCCCACGGTCCGCGAGAACGATTCTTTCCTTGCACAAGTCGCGCAAGACACGGTCCAGGGCCTTCGAACTCCGTACCCGGACGCGCAAATGTCGGGTGCACCCCGGTTCCGATCCGTCGACGGACATGCCGCGGTCACGTTCGTCGTGGAATACGGGACGCGCTCGGTCATCCAGGAGTTCGCGGTCGTGGTGAGCGAAGTGCATCAACGGGGTTGGATCCTTGTCTTGACGGCCTATACGGGCCAGTTCCCCATGCTGAACACGACGTTCGGCCAGATAATCGACGGGTTTGTAATCACCCTCGCCCCGCCAAGTCCTCCGCCGCCAGCACCCGGTCCGCAGCCGAAACCCGCCGGCGTAGATTTGGGTCTCTACCTACAAATCGGGGAGGTCGCGGCCGCTACGACTGTCCTCCTCGCCATCATCTTGATCCGACGAAGCCATGCCCCTGGGCGTCGTACGTCGGCGATTCCGCTTTCGACTCCGATTCGATTTTGCCCCCGATGCGGAACCCCGGTGGAACCAATTGGACGATGGTGTCCCCGGTGCGGAGAGATCCTCCGCGGGCCGCCGCCCGGCACAGGACCGCCGTCGTGATTCTCGAATGAAAAGGCTTTAATGGGCACCCACTTTGCCCGCGCCAGTGCCGCTGGATTTCGTGTCCTCCGTGCTCATCAGTGTGTTCCTTACGGGGGTCCTGAGCGCCCTCGCCTACCGCCGGAACGTGCTCACGTGGGACGGCAGTCTCGCGGCCTTCGTCGTCGGGATGGTGATCGGAATCTTCGGCGACGTGACTTGGCTGTTCCTCCTCCTGTTCTTCCTCCTCTCCAGCTTCCTCGCGACGCGATACCGGTTCGCCCTGAAGGAGGCGATGGGCGTCCAAGAAGGGATCCGCGGGGAGCGCCGGTCCACGAACGTGCTCGCGAACGGCGTGGCGCTGATGGCCGTCGCGGTCCTGTCCCTGATCCAACCGCCCGGGTTCCCGAGGCTGATCAGCGGCGTCGTCTTCCTGTCGGCCCTCTCCGTCGCCGGGTCCGACACCCTCGCGAGCGAGATCGGCGTCCTCTCCCGACACACGTACCTCATTACCAACGGGAAACCGGTCCCTCCGGGGACGGACGGCGGCGTCTCCTTGCTCGGGACCCTGTGCGCCCTCGGGGCGGCCGTGTACACGTCGGTCGTGGGATGGTTCGTCCTCTCGTACCTGGCCGGCATCTACGGCCTCCGACCGACCATGCCCTTGTCCCCGGTCTACCTGATCCTCCCTCTGGGAATCGGATTCCTCGGGTGCCAGATCGACAGCGTGATCGGTGCGACCCTAGAGCGCCGCGGGCTCGTGAACAAGAAGACGAACAACCTGATCTCGACCGTCTCCGGCGGGATCTTGGCGTACCTGATCCTTCTCGCCGCGGGCCCACTACCGGTGGCCTAGGGCCTTCTTGATCCACGAGACGCCTTCCTCGGCGAGCGCGTCCGCACGGGCAGGCGTCTTCGCCTCCGCATAGACACGGAAGATCGGCTCCGTCCCCGAAGGGCGGACGAGGACCGCTCCGTCCGATTCCAGGATCTTCACTCCGTCGGTAGAGTCCACCTTTCGCCCCTTCGCGAGCTCGACGATCGCGGCGAGGACGGCCTCCCGACGTTCCACCGGGACGTCGACGTTCGCCTTCTTGATATGGTATTGCGGGAGCGCCGCGACGAGCGCGGACAGCGACTTCCCCTCGTGGGCGAGGAGCTCGAGCATCTTCGCCGCCGACATGGCCCCGTCGCGGCAAAACTGATGTTCCGGGAAAATGACGCCGCCGTTTTCCTCCCCCCCGAAGACGGCGCCGGACTCGAACATCGCGCGAGCGACGATCGGCGAGCCGACGCGGGTGCGGATCAGCTTCCCTCCCGAGGCGCGGACGACGTCCTCGACGACGCTCGACGTGCTCACCGGCGTCACGACGGTCCCCCCGCGGCCCTTCACGGCGGCCCGAGCGAGGAGCGCGAGCGCCTTGTCCCCGACGACGAACGCACCTTTGTCATCCACGAACGTGGCGCGGTCCGCGTCCCCGTCGTGCGCGATCCCGAGGTCTGCATGGACCTCCGACACGACCCGCATGAGATCGCCGAGATGGTCGGGTGTGGGCTCCGGCAACCGTCCTGGAAAGGCGCCGTCCGGTTGCGCGTTCAGGGACAGGACGCGACATCCGAGGGAGCGCAGAAGGTACGGAGTCACGACGCACCCGGCCCCGTTTCCCGGATCGACGACGACCATCGGATTCCGCTTGCGGATCGCCTCGGCGTCCACCTTCGCCTCGATCGCCTCCATGTACCGAGGGATGGCCGTATCGTCCACCCGGCTCGAGCCGACGTCGGACCAGGCCGCGGCGTGGAATCGGTCCTCAAAGAGGATCGCCTCAATCGATTCCTCGTCCTCCCGTCGCATCTCCATCCCGTGGGCGTCGATCGCCTTGAGGCCGTTGAACTCCCGCGGATTGTGCGAGGCCGTGACGACGATGGCCCCTTTCAGATGCCCGGACTTGGCGACGAAGTACTGGGCGCATGGCGTGGGCACCATGCCCACGTCGATCACGTCGCATCCCGCGGACATCAGGCCGGAGGCCGCGGCGCGCGCGAGCATGGGTCCACTCAGGCGCGGATCCCGGGCGAGTCCGACCAAGCCGCCCTCGAAGAACGTCCCGATCGCGCGGCCGACCTTGACCGCGAGTTCCGCGTTCATCGCCTCGCCGACGACGCCGCGGATGCCGTTCGTGCCGAAGAGGCGGGTCATGCCGCCACCCGGTCGTCGAGGACCTCCGCATGGGGAGGGACCTGCACGCCGTCCTCCAGGATGCTGTCCCGCACGTGCGCACCCTCGCCAATCGCGGCCCCGGCCCCGATGATCGAGGACGCGATATCGACTTTGTCGTCCACGCTCACCCCCTCGAGGAGCGTCGCGTTCACGACGGACGCGCGACCGACCTTGCAGGACTTGCCGAGGACCACGTCAGGACCGAGTCGACCTTCGACGAAGGACCCCGCGCCCACGTAGACCGGAGGTCGCAGGCTCCCCGCGGTGACGTCCGCCTCCGACGCAATCTTGGCGCGACCGG
>Ga0209266_1000247_pt1 | contig 46322 bp, 47 predicted proteins | sample GraSoiAngelo_132_FD_185889 | JGI IMG/M metagenome (GOLD analysis project Ga0209266, IMG submission 185889) | Grasslands soil microbial communities from the Angelo Coastal Reserve, California, USA - 14_0929_02_40cm (SPAdes) (version 2) | ecosystem: Environmental > Terrestrial > Soil > Grasslands ...
CCCTAGGAGTAGAGATCATTATCAGAGGAAAACTCACAACCGAACGCGCCAGATACGAGAAGTTCAGAGCGGGATACCTCCCACGGGTCGGAGACCCAGTCCTCAAGAGCGTGAAGGTCGCCGTAACAGACGTCCAGCTAAAGCAAGGACTGTTCGGAATAAAAGTCCGAATCCTACCACCCAACATCAACTTTGTCGACAAGCCCACGATGAAGATAGTCGCAGCGGCGGTAGCACAACCAGTCATAACGGAAGTGTCAGTACCAGCTCCGGCGGCCCCGGAAGTCGAAACAGAGAAGCAGGAGGAGGCAACAGTTAGCAATCCTACGCAAGCGTGAGATAGGACAGATGCTTCCCGAGGAACGGGAAAAGAAAGTCTCGGAACTGAGAGCCGAGCTTACAACAATACGGACACAGGTGAAATCCGGGGGCACAGTTGACAACCCGGCCAGAGTAAGAGAACTACGCCGGGCAATAGCAAGACTCCTCACCGCCCAGAACCTCAAATCCCCGACGGAGAAAGCGCAGTAGATGCCGATCACTTCCCGGAACATTCTAGCCCACGAATGGATAGGCCTCGAAATCACCATCAAACAGAGTCCAGATCCGAAACTGAATGGTCTCTCCGGACTCGTCCGAGACGAGACAAGAAATACACTAGTCGTAGAGACACAGGGGAGGACTCGCAGAATCGCAAAACCCAACACCGTATTCATCGCCAAGCTGCCGACAGGAGAAACAATGACAGTTGAAGGAAGCATGCTAAAACACCGGCCAGAAGACAGGATAAAGAAAGGGCTCAGCAGATGGTAGTACGCAACATCGGACTAGACGTCAAACCGCCAAAATCCGGATGCAACGATCCATCATGCCCATACCACGGAAACGTCTCCGTCAGGGGAAGAGTCTTCGAAGGAACAGTCTCAACCTCAAAATCCCCAAGAACGGTCTCTGTAGAACGAGCCTATCTCCACTATTATCCAAAATACAACCGGTACGAGCGGCGCAGGAGCAAGACCCTAGCCCACAACCCTCCATGCATATCCGCAACGACAGGCGATCACGTGACAATCGCTGAGTGCCGACCCCTCAGCAAGGAAGTCTCCTTTGTCGTGATCGACAGAAAGGGAGGGGCAGAGTAGACATGCCAGCACCGAAGACAAGGGCGGTCAGCGCCCGTGGAATGGTCGAATACAGGCCAAGAATCGCCAGAGGCCTACCAGTCGGCTCCCGGATGACCTGCGCGGACAATACCGGGGCGAAAGAGCTGAAGCTGATAAACGTACGAGGATACCACGGACGCCTCCGCAGAGTACCGGCCGCCTGCGTCGGAGATATGATAATGGTCTCAGTCATGAAAGGTGCCCCCGATCTGAGGAAACAGGTCTTCCCGGCGGTCGTTGTCAGACAGGCAAGAGCATTGCGAAGGCCCGACGGCACGCGACTCTCCTTCGAGGACAATGCCGCCGTAATCATGACGCCCGAGGGAGAAATGAAAGGAACAGAGATCAGAGGACCAGTCGCGCGCGAAGCCGCAGAGAGATGGCCCCGAGTAGCTAACTTAGCCTCGACTGTGATTTAGACGATGACAAGCTCAAAGCCGTCAAAACAGAGAAAACTCCTCTTTCAGGCTCCGAAGCACAGACAACGGAGAAGGCTCTCAGCTCGACTATCAAACGATCTGACCGGTAGACACAGAATCAGACGGGTCCCACTCAGAACCGGCGACAGAGTACGCATAATGCGGGGAGAATTCGCAGGACTTGAAGGAAAAGTCGAGCGAGTGGAATATTCTACAGGAAGAGTCTTCGTCGAAGGAATGACACGGGAAAAGGCGGCTGGCGTTTCATCAAAGCTTCCAGTACATTCCAGCAAGGTGCTCATAACCGAACTGAACCTATCCGACAAGTGGCGGAGCGGACTATTGTCCGAGAAGGCAAAGAGCGCGGAGGCATAGAAAGTGGCGAGAAAATCTGGACCCAGACAGCTGAAACGAGAACCGGCCCCAGGATTCTGGCCGATACGTCGGAAGGAAATGGCTTGGGCACCCATGACCAGACCCGGTCCGCACCGTCGCGATAGAAGCCTCCCACTCGTCATCGTCATACGTGAGATTCTGGGATACGCAAGAACCGCAAAAGAGGCGATCCACATCATCAGTACTGGCAGAGTCAAAGTCGACGGAGTCGTCCGAAGAGACCATAGATTCCCAGTAGGCCTAATGGACGTGCTACAGATCGAGGGATCCCCCCAGAGCTTTCGGATTCTACCCAGACCCAACAAAGGACTGACCACCGTACCCATCGAAAAGGGAGAGTCCGCATTCAAGCTCTGCAAGATAGTTGGAAAGAAAACCGTTGACGGCGGCAGGACCCAGCTCAACTTTCACGACGGGCGCAACCTGATTCTTCAAGCTCGCGAGCCGAGACAGAAACCTGGAGAGGAGTACGCAGTTGGAGGCGCAATACAAATAGGAATCCCCGAACAAGAAATAGTCGGCCACATCCCATTCCAGACGGGAGCTATCGGTCTCGTCGTCGATGGACGAAACCAAGGGCACTTCGGCAAGATCTTCTCAATAACACCAGGTACCCACGCGCGTCGGAAGGGAGTTAGGATCGAGACGACCGACGAGGCATTCGAGACCCCCGCAGCCTACGTGATACCTATTGGTATGGGAACACCCCTCATAGGGCTAGGAAAACAGTAGAATGTCCAAACCCAAAGGTGACGATGAAGTGAGTAATCCCTTACGCGTTGTAAGGATCGAGAAGGTCACTCTGAACATAGCGACAGGCAAATCCGGGGAACCCTTAGAAAAGGCGAAAAAAGTTCTCAACCAGCTGACCGCAAGGACCCCAGCAACAAAGAAGGCGAAAAAAGCCATCAAGGACTTTGGAGTGAGAAAAGGAGAACCAATAGCCGCGGTCGTGACGCTCAGGGGAAAAGACGCAGGCGAATTCTTGAGAAGAGCCCTAGACGCGGTCAGCAACAAAGTCAACGAGTCCAGCTTCGACGAATATGGCAACTTCTCCTTCGGAATCAAGGAGCATATCGAAATCCCCGGAACCAGGTACGTCCCCGAGCTAGGAATATTCGGAGCAACCATTCACGTCACTCTGGGACGCCCGGGATACCGGATCAGATCCCGCGGAATACGCCCGGCCAAGATAGGGCACAACCACTACGTGTCGCGGGCGGAAGCAGTAACGTTCATGCAGAACAACTTCGGCACAAACATAGCAAGCTGAACCGGACATGGCCAAAATTAAACCAAAGAAGCAGAGGAAGTATGGGAAGGGTGCTCGCCCCTGCAAACGATGCGGCCAGTACGGTCCGATCATCAGAAAATACGGACTCAACTTTTGCAGACAATGCTTCAGAGAAGTAGCAGTAGGCCTCGGATTCAAGAAATACATGTGACAACTCATGGAACCAATATCAAACATGTTCTCATCCATCCTCAACAACGAGCGGAGACACAAGCACGAGTGTATCGTCTATCCCGCATCCAAACTGATGGGACAGGTTCTCCGGGTCATGCAGAAATATGGCTACGTGGGAGAATTCGAGTTCGTGGACGACGGCAGAGGAGGAAAATTCAAGATTCAGCTCTTGGGACGGGTCAACAACTGCGGCAGCGTACGACCAAGATTCTCCACCACAATAGGCGAATTCGAAAAATGGGGCAGACGATACCTTCCCTCGCGAGACGTCGGCATCCTCATACTGACAACCCCGAAAGGAGTCTTGGCACACAAAGAGGCACGCGAAGCGGGCTCAGGCGGACAACTCCTCGGATACGTCTTCTAGAGGGCGAGGATCCACGGCACGATTTGAGACTCTTCAGAGAACCCTTCAGGTACCAGAAAACGTCAGTGTACAAATAGAGGGCCGAATTGTAAAAGTGAAGGGCCCACTAGGCGCCCTCGTCGAGGACCTTTCACACCTGCCAGTCTCACTCAGCGTCGAACAGAACCAGGTCCGGCTACAGACCGTGTGGCCGCGGAAGCGAGAGATTGGAATGCTGGGAACCGCCACCGCCCATGTAAGAAACATGATCAAAGGGGTCACGCAGGGATACAAGTACGATCTGCGGACTGTCTACGCCCACTTTCCCGTCACGGTAAAAGTGGACGAGAAGGCGAAGGTCTTGAAGATTGAGAACTTCACAGGCGAGAAGACGCCCAGGTACGCACAGATCCTCGATGGCGTGAAAGTTGCCATCAAGGGCGATGACATATCAGTTGAAGGCGTAGACCTGAACTCTGTAAGCCAAACGGCCGCGAATATTCAAGATAGCACGAAGATCAAAGAGAAGGATTTGCGGGTCTTCCTCGACGGAATCTACATCTCCTCAAAAGGACCCGCGCATTCGCCGCATAGCCCGTCAAAGTGAGAATGATGAAGAGTTCAAAGCCCGAATTCAAGCGCCAGGAGAGCTGGCGGTACAAGAGAGTCGCGGAAAACTGGCGGCGACCGCGTGGAGTCACGAGTAAGATGCGGAAAGAGGAGAGCGGGTTCCCCCCGAAGGTAAAGGCGGGATACGGATCCAACACATCCGCGAGAGGCCTCCATCCCAGAGGACTGGTCGAACATCTCGTATGGCGCGAGTCAGAACTCGAGAAGCTCGATGCGAAGATACACATCATCAGGATCGCCGCGCGGGTTGGCGAGAGAAAGCGGATAGGGATCATCGCCAAGGCGAAAGAGCAGAATTTTCATATCGCAAACCCTGGAAAGGGAGAGAGTCGACCAGTAGCTGAGACGGTCGAGGAAAGGGAACCGGTCCCTACTGAAACTCCAGTTGAGGAGCCAACCCAACAAGTCGAGGATGCCGAGGATGGCGAAGAGCAGTCTGTGACCGGAGAGGATTCTGAATGAGCCTCAAGAGCCAGAGGAGACTCGCCGCTGATCTTCTGGGTGGAGGCTTGAACAGGGTCTGGATCGACCCTGAAGATATCGATCGGGTTCAGTCGGCGATAACGCGCGACGAGGTCAAGAAGCTTATCCGCGAGGGGAGCATAAGCTTGCTACCGAAGACAGGGGTCAGCAGAGGACGCGTGAGGGCTCGGTCTGGTCGGCGAAAGAAGGCAGGCAGCCGTAAGGGCGGCCAGAAGCCTGGCAAGGAGGCCTGGGTTCTCAAAATACGAGCGATCCGCCGCCATCTACGCTGGCTTAGAGACAAGAGACAGTTAGCTCCCGGCGGCTACAAGACTCTGCTCGCCTTGGCCAAGGGGGGTGTGTTCAGGAGCGGGTCTCACGTCGACGAGTATGTAAAGGCCCATCACCTGGTGAGGAAGCGGTAGGACTTTGGCTGACGGTCCACGTTATGCGGTCCCATACCGGCGTAGGCGGGAGGGTAGGACGGACTATAAGCTTCGCCGTGCCCTAGTCAGGTCGGGAAAGCCGAGGGCCGTCGTCCGGCTTACCAACAAGTACGTCATCGTTCAGGTCTCAGAGGCGGACATCCGGGGGGACATTGTTAGAGCATCGGCATCCTCGCGGGAGCTTGCGAAGCTTGGCTGGAAGGGCGGAGCTGGGAATCTGCCTGCGGCGTATCTGACGGGTGTTCTTGCTGCGCGACGGGCGGTTGATCGGGGTGTTAAGGAGGCAGTTCTCGATATCGGTCTTAGGGGTCCGACTAAGGGATCAAAGGTTTTTGCGGCTTTGAAAGGATTGGCCGATTCGGGGCTGATTGTTCCACACTCTGATGGTCCCTTGCCTCCGATGGAGAGGATTAACGGCTCGCACATTGCGGCCTACGCCAAGTCGTTGGTTGGTGAGCAGGAGTTGTACAGGAAGCGATTTGGCGCGTATCTGGGTCGCGGGTTGAAGCCGGAGGACTTGTCGGGCCATTTCGAGCAGGTTAGAAAGAACGTACTGTCCGCGTCCTTGGGGGCTTCTTGATGGGTCAGCGTCCGGGCCAAGAGGTCGGCTGGGTCCCTAAGACGAAGCTGGGCCGGCAGGTACAGCAAGGCGAGATTGTGTCGATGGAGGAGATCTTCACGCAGGGTTTACGGATCAAGGAGCCGGAGATTGTGGATACGTTGTTGCCGAATATCCAGCAGGAGGTCTTGGGGATTGGGTTTGTCCAGAAGCAGACTGACGCGGGGGAGAGATCGCGGTTCCGGGCGATCGTGGCTGTCGGGAATGGGGATGGCTATATCGGGCTGGGAGAGGGGAAGGCTCGCCAGGTCCGGACGGCTATCGACAAGGGGACTGTCCAGGCGAAGTTGAATGTTATTCCTATCCGTCGGGGTTGTGGGAGTTGGGAGTGTCGTTGTGGGACGATGCATACTGTCCCGTTTAACGTGACTGGCAAGACTGGTAGTGTCCGGGTGGAGGTGTTGCCTGGGCCTCGGGGCCTGGGTCTCGTGGCGGGTGAGATTCCGAAACAGGTACTGCGGCTGGCTGGGGTGCGGGATTGTTGGACGCGGACGTTCGGCTCGACTTCGACACTGACGTCATCTGCGCTCGCGGTCTTTGACGCGCTGACGCGGACATACAGTGTCGTGACGCAGGGTGACTGGGTGAACTAGTTGGAAGAGTCGAGTAAGGGTTTGCTGTTTGCGGTCAGGTTGCGCGGGACGACCGCTGATAATCCGGATGTTAGGAAGACCATGGAGTCTCTGAAGCTGGAGCGACCCTACCAGGCACGACTGTTGGAGAATACGCCGTCGAATCTTGGTATGCTGCGCTCGGTCAAGGCGCTCGTTGCATGGGGGGAAATAAATCCCGAGATTCTCGGGCATGTACTCGTCAAACGTGGCGAGCGGAATGGCGCGGACGGTCTGGACGATAGTTTTGTGAGGCTTCTCGGAAGGACGAGTTTCGAGGATCTTGCAAAGGCAGTTGTGGCTGGCGAGGTCGGCATCCGCGCATTGTACCAGTCAGGATTGAAGCCACGTTTTCGTCTACACCCTCCACGCGGCGGGTTCAAGCGGAGTCTGAGGAGAGCGGCCACGGATGGTGGCGAGCTTGGCTACCGGGGCGCGGATATCAACCATCTAGTCAAGCGCATGATCTAGCCTGGTAGAATCGATTGTTCTGCTAGCTCATATACGGCTGGAATATTCGTCTCTGTGGATGGTTAGTGTTTTGGCTCCGAAGAAAGAGTCTCGCCGTCGCCACGGCCGATCCGGCTGGTGGTTTGACGTGTTCGAGGAGATGGAGCGGATGGATCGCTTGATGGATGATATGATGCGTAAAGCGGTGGAGATGCCGAAGACGCAGGAGGGTGTCTCGCCTTTCGTCTACGGCTTCTCCATGTCTCTCGGTGCTGATGGGAAGCCGGTCATTAGAGAGTTCGGAAATGTCGCGCCAAGTGCTCGTGGGCCCCTGGTGAAGGAGGAGCGTGAGCCGCTGGTGGATGTTATGGACGAGGGGCGCGAGGTCGTGGTCGTAACTGAATTGCCGGGCGTCGAGCGGGACGAGATACGGTTGGAGTCTACGGACAGGTCGTTAAAGATCAGTGTGGACTCGGCGAAACGGCGTTATCTGAAAGAGCTCGACCTAGGGCATCTGGTCGACCCTAGAACTGCAAAGGCCACGTACAAGAATGGTGTGCTGGAGGTCCGGTTCATCAAGAGCGACGAGAAGAAGCCGAGCCGGCCCATTCAGATAGAATAGCTACAGACTCCAAAGACCACTCATGTGTCGCGACGATCGACGCTCTGGAAATTTTCTGGAGAGAGGTCGAACCAGTTGAAACTGGTCTGGGCGAGACCGGCGATTCCGGGCGCAGAATAGGCCAGTCGGACGATTTGCTAGGTGCGAGTTATCCGCATGACTCAGCGCGGAAAAGTAGCAGTTTCAAATCGGATGCTTGGATTTGCGATCTGGGCTTGTTCCAGGCGATTTTCTGGCAAGAACAGTTCTACAAAGAGCACATTTGCGTCATGGGAATTTTTTATTTCTAAATCTTGGGAGGGGTCTTCCCGCTGTCTGCAACAGTTTTGGGCGAGGTTGTTGGTTTATCTTGCAGAACGGGCTTATCGGCTGTTTTCAGTAATTGCCGTGTGGCGGCCTCCAAGCGTGCGAAACCAGCCGCGTAGGACCCCCCTCCCGGATCGCTGATCAGGGCTTATTCTGAACGATTTCTCGGCTGATGCTTTCCTATCGTATCTGCTCGGAAGAGCTTGCACTTCTACTATTCAGACTCCAAAAAGTAATAGTCTCGACTGATGAAAAACCTGAAAACCGTGTACGAGATTAGATCAATCGGACCTCCAATGGAGCCCTCAAATCTCCCAGACCCTCTGCGACCCCGACCCATAGGGCCTCTGCCCACACCGCTGAGACCTGGACAGTACATCGGACCACGAGAAGAAGAACTCGGAAGAATCCTCAAAGAACTACTCGACAAACTAACTCTCATAGAAAACAGACTCAAGACAATCGAAGAACAACTCAAGGCGAGGAAATAGTCTTCCCGGATCATACGAGAAGAGAGGATGGATTCCTCTCCGCACCGGCGAGTAGTGATGGTTCTAGTAGGATTCCTTTGAGGATTTCCTGAAATATCCCTTCCGCCACGAAACCAGAGCTACTCCTACAAGAGCCAGAGCAGCAACCCCGGCTGTGCCAGCGATTGCAGGTTGTTGCGACGTGAGCCAAGGCAGTTTGACTTCGAACGAAGCTATGTTCGAGCTGTCGCCCGTCCCTGCTAGGTGGGCCGCAGCGACGAGGGAGTAGGTTCCTATCAGCGCTGATTTCGGAAGCGAATACGTGGCCATGAAGAGGCCACTTCCAAGGCGGGTCACGTTGAGGACAACCTTCGTATTATCAGGTCTCGTCAATGTGATCGTTAGTTGCAGGCTCGATGAGCTGACGGGTAGACCACCTGATGTGACGAGAACATTGGCGACCGCCTTGTCCCCGGGGAAGTAGACGACTCCAACCGTGAGGCTCAGCGAGAGACCCGAAGGTGCACCCGTGACTTGGAAGGGCGCTGTGGCCGTGATTAGAGAGCTGTTGCCAGGGAAGAAGAGGGATTCCGACGCCTTTACAGTGTGCGGTCCTGATTGGGCGAGCGGGACGTTGAAAGTGAAGTCGAAGCTGCCGGTTGATGTGAACGTGAATCCCATAAATTGATCGTCAAATGTTACCAGAATCTCGGATGGCCCATACTGAACCGGAAAGCCTGAACCATGGGCGAGAACCGTGGTCCCCGTCGGTCCGCTAGTGGGTGTTACCGTCAATTTGGGCGGCGGTCGAACCTGCACCGTGATGGGCACGGTATGGATTATCGTTCCGGCCTGGCCGGCAAAGACGATTGTATAGTTTCCTGGTGGCGTTGTTGAGAGGCTCGTGACGGTAAGGGTAGAATATGCTGCATAGGAGTAGGGTGAGATCGTCACCGCGGATGGATTGACCGTAGCCGTGAGGCCTGTGACTAGAGGAACAGTTGCTGAAAGGAATACGGTCAAATTGGCACTTAGAGGCTGTGCCGGAGATACCTGGACGGTAGAAGTAGCTGATGAGCCGGCGAATACGATCAGCGATGTAGGATATGCATTGACGAAGAAGTCGGGCTGAGGCGGAGATACCACGAGTATTTCGCCTGTGAATGACTCATGCACGAAACCCCCTCCGAAAGGAGCAACTCCGTCTATGGTGTAGTTGTAAGCGCCGACGGTTGTGTTGAGACTAGTGAAGATCGCCAGTGTTGATATGGCTGAAACGCCTGGCGAGATTGTGACGTTACTTGGGTTTAGTGTCAAGATGAGTCCCCCGGCGAGACTTGGCTTCAGGCTAGCAGTGAGGCTTACAGTCCCTGCAAAATCGTTTAGACTTGAGACGAAGACACTCTGCTGAGTTGACCCTCCAGCTGTTACCGAGATAAAGTACGGAGCTGTGATGATGTAACCGGGAGGAGGAATAACCGCAGATGTCACGTGCACTGATGCAGAATGGGACAGAACTCCAGAGGTCCCACTAACGAGGACGTCGAAGCTTGCTGTAATGTTGTTTGTTGATGTCACGGTAAGTGTCGCGGTCGCTGTTCCATTAGGCGTCAGAAAAAGGCTAGAGGGCTGGATGCTCGTGGAGAATCCTGCTGGAGCAGTAGAGATGGCGAGACTTACTGTTCCAGAGAAGTCATTCAGGCTTACCAGAGTTACACTGGAAAACGCTGATGAATTTAATTGAGATAGAGAGAGGCCGGAGGGGGTCGCGGTGATTGCGAACTCTGGCGTTGTGGGCATCGCTTGCACTGCATCTGCCATTGAAAGCCAAGTGTCGACAGCGGGGTCACTGAACGTCACAGCCAATCCGCTAACAGTGGCGTTAACGATGTCGTACTCCGCAGCAGTCGTTCCTGGTGGAGTAATTAGAGTGAAACCGGGGCCAGCAGCTGGAAAACAGCAAATGTTCCCATGAATGACCGACCCAATTACCATATCGTTGGGATTGCTGGTAGAGACTAATACAGATGTATCGCCACTATAACCGTTTGCAGAGCCTGGTAAGGCCGCGTTAGGGTCGAAGGGACTGTAAATGTTGGCCCCGCTTATTCCGAAAACAATCAGATTGTTGTAGTTGTTACCGCAACCGCTTATTGACTCAGTAACCATGTTGGAGGAAAGAGGATTTGCTGCTACAGCCCAGAATTCTTGAACTTGAGTCCGACCGGTGGGGTCGAAGAATATGTCGGACCTAGCCGTCCATGAGAGACCTGCAGTATCAGATAGATTGAATGTGCACGATGTCTGAAGGTCCAATTGTTCAATCGCAAACGTGATGAGAATATCGTTCCCATGACTAGTGCTGATAGTTGCGGAGCAAGAACTCGTATAATTGGGGCAGCCATTTGCAGATGAACCGTCTAATCCCAACGAGGCTTGACTGGTCACCGCCCCCGCGGGTTTGACGGTTGAGGAGAATGTCCCAGCGGCGAGAACAAAGAGGATCATTATCGTAATAATAATGTGCTTGCCCAACGACGGGTAGAATGTCCGGCGCGACGTCCTACTCATAGAATGACGATAGAAACCCACTCCGTCGCGCTTAAAGACTTTTGGCCGGCATCGCCTCGTATTTCTATGGAAAGGCACAGACCTAAGGCAGTTCCAGGCCCCCTGGCTGATGCTTTGGATTTTCACTTCCTGGTAGTGGCTGAATACCGAATATCGGGCAAGACCTAGAACTTGGAAATTACGAAATGAATATTACGGGAAGTCCACCAAACTTGTCGGGAGTCAGACTTATCCGCAATCATTCAAGAACAGTATGGATTCCGTTGCGGACACTTTTCGGCGTTCCACGTAGATTACTCCTGGTCAAGAAGTTCAAAGAGCGGAAGAGTCAAGTTCACACTCTTGAAGACGCTGTTGCCTTTGCATATGACTTCGAATACCACGGCGTGACGATTAGGCCGCTTCAGGTCAAAGAAGAAATCATGTCGTTAGTGAAGAATCTGCAAGACCTTAGTCCAAGGGCAGTGTTGGAGATAGGCACCTCTCATGGTGGAAGTCTGTATCTCTTTTGCATGGCAGCCCTGCCTGAAGCGTCAATAATTAGCGTCGATCTTCGCGGAGGGGTCTACGGGGGAGGGTATTCTAGACTGCGGATTCCTCTGTATAAGTCATTTGCGAAAGGAAGGCAAGAAATTCATTTGATAAATGGCAACTCACATGAAGACTCGACCCTAAGAAACGTCAAAGACATTTTGAAAGGAAGGCCCGTGGATTTTCTTTTCATAGATGGTGACCATACATATGCAGGAGTGAAGTCTGATTTCGAATTCTATTCTCAGCTAGTCAGGGGTGGCGGTATCATAGCTCTCCACGACATAGTTGAGCATTCAAAGGACAAGTCCGTTGAGGTCCAGAGATTCTGGCATGAGATTAGGGCAAAATACCATTACAAAGAGATTGTGAAGGATTGGAATCAGGGATGGGGAGGAATAGGACTGATCTACCAGAACCACGGCCGAGATGTCATCAAATGACAATCTAAACATCTATTCTGCAAAGGTTCTCTCTATCGAAGCAGAACGACTCACGAGATGTACTTCGAGATCTGTATTATGCCAAGATGTCTGCTTTGTGGAATCGAAGCTACGAAATTCTTTCTCGCGGATGTCCAATCATCTGACCCTTTAGGAGGTTGTCTGCTTTAGCTAGGACGCTATCGAACTGCTCCTTTTCCTGCGGGCTCAACGCGTTCTCTTCGCGCATCACTTTTGCGAGTCCTTTGGCCATGAGAACCATTAGGGGTAGGAACACCTCCCGTTCCTTTCCCGGAATTAGTTTGTAGGCGTACGGATTTGACTCTGTTGACAGGGAAGCGTCCGCTGAGTATGCACCGGTCCTCTTCATGTGATATAGTCCGAGCAGAATGGCTGCTGGTACCGAAACGAACACGCCAAATATTGCAAAGACGGTGAGGGAGAAGAAGACGCCTTCTAGGTAGTGGTTTCCCACGACTCCAAGCTTGTAAAGCACAACTAGGTTGCTAGTATAGCCTATGAGCAAAGCGATGTATGTACCATAACCAGCTCTAAAATAGAACCAGCTTCTCCAGACGAGTCTCCTAAACTTATGGAACATTGGCATGGGTTGGGTTTGACTGCGAGGATATATCAATGTCTTGCACTCAGACGTAAACTCGGTTCTGGGTGCAGTGCCGAGTCACTATGTGATCATACGCTTTATCCTCGGAATTATTGCGAGTTTTTTCACAAGATAAGATGCATCCTTTCCCTTGATACCTGCAGGCATTCTGATAATGGTCGTGAAGATGAAGGCGAGAAACGGCATGAGCCCAAAATATTTGAATTGTATGTATGCGAAGTAGACCTGCCACGGCGAGATCTTCACCACTGTGGACGCCGAACCATGTCTGACGTGGTATACAACACTCCTTGGACAATATACTATTCGCCATCCATGCCTGGCTGCTCGAAGGCAGAACTCCATGTCCTCGCAGTAAAGGAACATCTTCTCATCCAGTAAGCCCGAGGATTCGAACACTCTCCTTTTGATGAGGACTGATGCGAAAGTGCAGGTTTTCAATTCGGTCTGAAGATCATACTGACCCCGGTCCGGCTCTAGGGCTCCCCTGTCACCGGGCATATAGACTCCATATACGAACGTGTATCGGTGGCCTGTGCTGTCGAGAAGCCCGTTCGGACGAAGCGTCTTAGACTGGACTATCCCGATTCTTGGGTCTGATTCTGCTGTCTCGATTAGCTTGTCAAGCCATCCCTTAGTGACCCATGTGTCCGGATTCAATAGAACAATGTATTCACCTTGAGCCTTCCGTATGAGAATATTGTTCGCTTTAGCAAAACCTAGGTTCGGGTTGGGAGGACTGTTGTCGTGAACCAGGATCTCGTAGTCTCTTGTGTGCTGACGGATGCTCTCGAGACACTTCTCCAAGAGGTCCGGAACCCTATAGTTCACGATTACTATGCTGGCCTTCAAAACGATAGCGAAAATTACCTTGATTGCTTTAATCGTTTAGTTCGCAAGTAGGTCTCTTATACTTGAATTAGAGGGAGAACGTTACCCTCTGGTCTTTCTTGTCTCCACTATGAATAAGACTAAATGGAAGGTACGTTAGGTCGAGTTTGGATCTAATTTGAACAAAACAGCCAGAACTGGAATATTCGCGATTGCGACCGTAGCAATATTGTTTCTAACGGCTCCCGGTTTTGTCCATTCCACAGAACCAGCAGTTCCCGCTCAAAAATTGGTCTTGCAGCCTGTGTATGCGGACCTTCAATCCAGAATTGACACGGTACCCAATGCCACCGGCGGTCTCAACTTATACTCAGTCTTGACTGTCACATTCAATGTTCCCGTAAAGACTAATGCAACCGTATTCTATAGCATTGGAACCTTCGTGAAACCGTCCGAATGTTGTCCTGGCGCTCTGCTGGCCCTTTTGTCAGTTGACGGCGGAGCTCCCGGTGCTCAAGCAGATTGTGGTGCAGACACTTCGAGATTCACAGGTGTACTATCTACATTGTCATGCTTTGGGCGTCTGACATTTCTGCCAGGCGCACATAGGATCGCGCTGATCGTCGGAAACGGTGGCGGGATCTGGACCATAGAGGCGGGTTCAACGACCTCGATTCTCGTGCAGTTCGGTTAACCTACGTGAATCTCCCAAACCCTTTGTTTTTCTTGGGTAGTCAACCAGTAACCACGCCCGATTTGGAATGCTTGAAGAGTCCGTCACCTACCCCGCTGAAGAATGAGATTGATAGAAGATCTAGTTTCCAAAAGACACGATCTGTCCAATCAACGTATCTGCAAGAAGCCAGGGGAACAAGCTTCTCCATAAGACAAAAAGCCAGATGATACCGAGCAGAGTGTAGTAGACGTAGTTTCGTTGATGAAAGAGCAGGCCTTGGACACGCGCCCGCATTCGAAGTGGTATCCCAACCGGGAACTTAGCCACGGGTGCAAGCACCAGAAAGATCCATGAAAGTATTCCGCAGACGGTAAGCCATAGTATGCTCACATTCCACGGCGCTTTAAAAAGTAGAAACGTGCCTATTCCCAAATACATCAGTGCTCCCAAAAAACCGAGTCTGAAGCTAATCCAGACGAACAAGCTATCTAGGATGGCGAGGCTATACGTCCACTTTCGGCCATCAAACCCGGTTAGATGCATGAGTGGTAAGTTGATTGCATACCAAAGTGTGCCATAAGGTAGGACCCAGAATGAGTCCCTCACCTCAGACGACCTAGGTCTTTTGAAGAAATCACTTGGACGGAGCCGTCTTGAATAGGGTATTTGGGCTTCACGAACGTCTCTCTGCACAGGCCTAGCCCGAAGATACAACAAGCGACCGACGGTCAGAATTCCAACCGTCGGGATGCTGACTTGGTCGATCATTGCTAACCCCGAGGTCTCGCTTTCGATTTATAGGCTAATACTGTGATTCTAGCGCTCAGACACAGTAATCCTCATTCAGGAAAGCAAGGTCATTGACACTTGACCAAGTGATTCCGAAGTAAACTTTGCCAGAATGTCTTCGGTAAGTCAGAGGGAATTTCCAGCAATTTTCATTGCTCCTAACGAAACTGACGCCCAACGTCATGACACTTCGATCACATTGGCGTTTCAGGGGCTGGAAAGCTCTGAACTTTGGCCGGAAACGACTCGTCGCTGCGACCGAATCGTTGTAAGTCGATGAGTTTGACAGAGCATCGACTCGGTCATGTTGGTGGATTTCGTGTATCTTCTGAGCAGATTTTTCTGATCATGTTCTCAAAGGCTCCGGGTCCGAACTGCTTCGCTCGCTCAGAAATTTCGAGCGGGCTCCATCGGGTCTCGCCTTCCATTGCTAGCCTGATTTTCTCTGTAGCATCATCTAGGTTTTCGTAAATATAGCCTACGCCGGCTAACTTGACAATTTCCGCTCCGGAGCCCACACTTGGAACAACCGGAATGCATCCGGCCGACATCGCTTCAACTAGCGTCAACAAGACGCCCCATTCCTCGCTCGTCTGGAGGTATACCTTGCTCTCTTCCAAGAGCTCATGGTTTTTGACTATTGATGTTTCGATGTAGTCCAAACTTGCGGGCACTTTGGAAAGCAATTTGTCTGAGTAGCCTGGGTGGAGGAGGCGCTGAGCGCTAGGGTTTTTGCCAGCTAAGATAAAACTGTATTGGGGTAATCTTCTGGCCAATTCGAAGAGCATTTCAATTCTCTTCTCTGGAGATATCCGGCTAACTTGGATAATCTGATTCTTCTTAGGTATCTTGGGCTCAAATACCCTCGAAGGGGGGAAGAAGAAGGACGAATTTTGATATCCCATCCTCCGAAATTGGTGACTAAGATTTGGTCCGGCGACAAAAAACCAGGTTGGTGATGGACGTGGTGCCAGCCGTGCGTAAAGAGCCCTCAAGAGAGAGAAATACACGCTCTTGAACCGTTCAGGGCGAGCGTAGGGTGGCACAATCAGCGGCATTGGATAGCGAAACAGGTCATTCAAGTCATACACAAAGTGATATAGCCTCTTTCCGGGAAAGGAGAAGATCGAGGACTGGGTGCTAAAGATTAGTTGAAAGTCCTTCTGGTCCAAAACTCTCGAGAGTCTCGCAAGTCTGATTACGTAGAGGATTCTGGTCAGATAGTCAAGTCTGAATGGTAGATGTGATGTGGTCTCGGGAAGCCGAATGTGAGTGCATTTTCCCAGGACGTCTCCCATACCGTAAATCTCGTCTGCGCGAGAAGGCTCGAATACGTCAGAGAGTATGCTGACGTGGAACCCCATTTCTTGGAGAATCTTGCATGTCGATAATCCAAGAAATTCACCTCCCGCATATGGGGAGAGCTTGCAATGAATGACCAATGCTGATCTTCTAGTTGGTTCCAGGTGTTCGAATTCCGCGCGGTGAGACAATTCTTCGCTCACTTGTCATTCAGGCCTTTCGGAAAGGAGCCTAATCGGACCCGACTGATTGAAATTACGCCAGAATGGCTCCTTTGAGTCTGTATGCAGAACATAGGATTTCCACTCTGCTGGGCAATCGTGCGTGGGTTAGCGGGGCTAGAATGGCGTCAAATACCACCAAAAGGGTTAGCATTCTCGGGAAACTCCCCCATTTTGACGCATATCTGATCATACTATTCGTGAACAAGAATTGCTGAACTTCAGGATGAAGTACGGTCTTAACGTAACCTATTCTGTGCGTCACCTTAATGGCTGGGAGAAAAACCATGTGCATATTCTGCATCATGGCACGGCTAAACAGATCCGTGTCTCCGAAGTAGATCGGTAAGTCCAAAGAAAATAAACATCCGAGCTGCTGAACGGCATCTCGGTTTATCATGAAGAAGCTGGCAACAGGGTGCTCGACTAATACAGGTTTGAGAAACGTTTCGTAGTTGTAATAAAGGTCGCGACCAAAGAAGTCTTGGGCGACTATCCTCCCGAGGATTCGTCCCAGCCTGGTAAGAGTAAAGAACAGACGTGTAAACGTGAATCTCCTCATACAGTACTGGGGAGTCCCATCGGCGGTGATCAGTTGGGGGGCAAGGATCGGGAAGTTGTGTGACTGCGCGTATTCGAGCATTTTGTTCACATCTTCGTTGAAGATTATGTCCGGGTTGCAGGATAGAACCCACTTCCCAGAGGAGGCCCTAATGCCAACATCGCTCGCCTGAGACAGACCGCCATTGAAACTCTGAAAGACAAGCTTAAGGCCCAATTTGTTTATAGTTTGTGTATCAATCGTAGCCAAGAACTCAGCCGTACCATCCGTGGAGTGGTTATCAACAATTATCGTCTCGAAGTTCTCAAGTTCTAATCCTCGTAATGATTCAATGCAGTTCGAAATATGGATTCTGCAATTCCAAGTAACAATTAGTATCGACAAGGTTTTGGAATCCGGCTCTTTGCTGAGGGTCCGAAGATCAAACACCAAGCCGACCAAAACTCAAATCGAGCGGCTTTTGGCGACTTTGGCAGATACGCCCGTGAAACCGATGGTTGGTCTGGATAATCGCATCAGACTATGTCGTCTATCAACACGGCTAAGAACCTCTTCCTTTACCATAAGAGCTAGCTCGTCCAGATCCAATGTTGTGCCCGCTACACTCTAAGCACATGGACATATTTGTCTACCTTCAGTACACAGTGCGTGCCAGATAATGAGGACTCTAGTGATCCATCCAAGAATGAGTATACAGGGCGGAGGAGAAAGGGTTGCGATCCATTCACTCAAAGCGGCGCTTCGGGCCGGTCACACCGCTTGCTTGCTATCGGAAGACTTCGATATCACACAGGTTGAGCAATTCTTCGCTTGTGAGGGTTTGTTCTCTATGGTGGAGAGACTCACATACCAAGTGTTCAGGCCTCGGCTGGTCAGGGGGCTTCATCTTTATCAGCAGCTGTTTTACCATCGCCGGCAAATTCGTAAACTGCTTACAAAACACCCTGATTTTCAACTTGTGTTGAGCACACAAGACATCGGCTATGCTCCGTCGAGCGAAAGTCCAGTGCTGCAGTATTGTTACTTTCCGGATTACTTCAGCCATATCGAAGCTGAAGGGTCGTCTCCTTGGTGGAAGCTCTACTATTGGCCAGCAAGACTATACTATCATCAGCGCGTGAAGCACGTCGACAAGTTACTTAGCACGTCCGACTACACGAGATACTTTGTTAGAAAGGTGTGGGATAGGGATTCGACGACCCTCTATCCTCCATGCCCCATAGACTTATACAAATCTTCGGTTGGTGTTAAGGAGAATGTTGTAGTCACTGTGGCACGCCTGGTGCCAGAGAAGAGGATCGAGAACTTCCTCGAAATCGCACGTAATTTGCCCGCCCTGAAGTTCGTGGTGATAGGAAGCGTCCAAAGTGGGAGAGGTGGTTATTATGAAACTCTCAGGAGGATTGCTCCAGCTAACACTTCCTTCATAGACGCTCCGCTGAGGAAAGCAAGGAATGTCTTGGCCGGAGCTAAGGTGTATGTCCACTGTGCCCGAAACGAGCAATTTGGGATAGCGATCGTTGAAGCAATGGCAGCGCGATGCGTCCCCGTAGTCCATGACAGTGGCGGCCCTCGAGAAATAGTAACTCAGGATGTGGGATACAGATGGCAGAACATACTCGAGGCTTCGCAAAAAATCTCAACGATTATGGAAGACGACGAGCTAAGAAACAAGCTCGCTCGGTCTGCCGCTTCGCGAGCGGAAATGTTTAGTGACGATGCCTTCGAATCGTCGCTCGCTGCTACCCTGAAAGAATATGGTACACGAAAATCAACAGGCGGAGCATAGAATCATTTCGATCTATAGCTCAACTACCCAGCCCGATTGCATGTCGGTAAGCTCATCGAGAATTCTGACCTAGGATTAACGGTTCTGGGAATGGAATGATAAATTGCCCTCCTGACCTGAGATATTCCTGCTCTTTTTTTAGAATTTCATCCTTGAAATTCCAAGCAAGGAGTAAAGCATAATCGGGCTTGGCTTTTCGGAATTCATCCGGATGAACTATCGGAATTCGCACTCCCGGAACAAATCTGCCCTGCTTTAAGGGAGTAGTATCCGTAACGAAATCGAGGATGGAGCGATCGATAGAACAATAGTTCAGTAGAATAGTCGCCTTTGCGGGAGCTCCGTATCCTACAATTTTCTTCCCCTTCTTCTTCAAGTCTTGAAGCAATTCCAACAACCTACGTTTAATATCATGAACCCGGTAGGCAAATTCGTTAAGGGTTGCAAAATCTGCCCCAGTTTTCTCATCTTGGAATACTCTCGTAATCGTGTCAGACTGTCTGGGGAAGGTTCGAGGATGCGCCGCAAGTCCTCGAAAGCTTCCTCCGTGAATCAAGGGAAAGTGTTGGAGGTCTATCAGTTCTAGATCGTGTCTTCCGAGGAGGTCAGATAGTGGCTTGAATCCAAAGTATGAGAGGTGTTCATGATAAATGATGTCAAAATTGTAATGACGTAGCACGTCTACTACCCACGGTACCTCGAATGCAAAGATGCCCTCAGAGGCTAGAGTGTTAGAAACAGACTCCATGAAACCATTTAAGTCCTGCACATGGGACACTACATTGTTTGCTGTTATTAGTCGAGCTCCATGCGACCCAATTCGCTTTACTGTATCAGGGCCGAAATATTCGTTGAGAGTGGGGACACCCTCTGCCACGGCTTGATTTGCCAGATTGCGCGCAGGTTCTACGCCAAGGACTGTTGTGCCGCGCTGTCTGAACGCTTTCAAGAGAGTCCCATCGTTGCTTCCGATGTCCACAACTAGGTCTGCCGATTTCAGAGAAAGTCTTCGAGTCATATCTTCGGCGTATTGGTCAAAGTGAATTAGTGATGTCATTGCGGTGGCAGTTAGGAAGGCGTAGTCATCATACATTTCTCTCATGTCCACTATGTCGCGCAGTTGAATCAATCCGCAGTTCTCGCAATAGAATACTCTCAGCGGATATCTTGGCTCGGGGGTTGGGTCAACTGCCCTCTGGGGTGGTAGGAATGAATTCGCAAGGGGAAGTAGGCCTAGGTCCAGTCCAAGCCGAAGTCTAGGACTGCCGCAGGTTCTGCAGGCTGATTGGATCGAGGCAGGTGACATTTCTTGACAGCTTTTTTGACCTCTTTTTCCCTGTAGAGGTTACTTCAATATTCCCTGTTCCTTTCGATTACGCAAAGGGCTAGACATCGAATCGAATTGCGGTACCGTCGTACCCAGAGGGTCCCTTTAATAAAAGCAAAGACAGCAAATTACGATGCGATGCTCCCGGGCATTATGATTCACGACATCGGCAAGCTGGTCGACGAACGTGGCTTCTTCGCAGAAATAATGAGGAACGATTGGAAGACCGTATTCGGCAATGACACGATAGTTCAGGCTAATCTGTCTTCTAGCCTTCCTGGAGCAATCAGGGGCTGGCATAGACACAGCAGAGGCCAGGTTGACTACTTGATCGTACTCAGAGGCCACATGAAAATATGCGCGTATGACGACAATGAGGGCTCCTCAACAAGGGGTGAGCTTTCGGAAATAATCGCTAGCGATCAGAGGTCTCAGATAATCCGAATCCCCGGTCACTACTGGCACGGAACAAAGACTCTGGGGTTTGAACCCTCGCTTGCACTATATCTCGTAACCCGGCTGTACGATGCCAAGAATCCTGACGAGGAGAGGAGACCATGGAACGATCTAGGAATCATCGACCCGACAACGTCAAAACCATTCGATTGGAACAGACCGCCACACAGGTAGAAAGCAGAGTTCTATGGGCCAATTGTTGACTCGCGATCCAAGTTGGGATGTGAGCTTACTGTTCACGCCTGTATATTCATATGTAGTCAATCTCCGGATCGCTCAAAGTAGATAAAAGACGCGTCCTTGAGAGACCGGTTTCACCGATGTATATTCTTTGTAAGTGACGTCGAAAACACATTCCATACGTCACCCTGTCTCAGGTGAAGCAATGAATCGGATCCTTGTATGCGTCGCTTTGTGGCAACAGAGTCCAACATTCGCTACGCGCTCAGCGTCAATTCCTTATGTGGGCCCAAGATGGCCAGCATAACAACAATGTGCTGGTTATCCGCGTTGAGATTGCCTTCGCATTTCCGCAATTCCTTCGGCGGCCGTCAGAAACCTGACTCCTAGAGTCTTCTCTGCCTTTTCAACTTGTAGGCAGCTGTTCCTCGGTCTCTCGGCCACCTGTTTGAATTCGCTGCTAGAAACTGGTTGCACTAGACCAGAACGATGACCAAAGAAGCGACAGAGCAAAATTGCGAATTCATAGCGGCTAAGGCATGATCTTCCTGCCGTGTGAAATATTCCGTTCTCACGTGCTCTTGCAAGCCTCAAGAGCGCATCGGCCAAATTGTCGGCGAGTGTGGGAGAGCTATATTGGTCGGTAATCGCGCTGACTATCTCGTTCTTGTTGAGCTTCTGAAGAACAAACATCGCAAAGTTCATTGCTTTGGTTGAAGCGGAGGCACGGTCAGCTGCTTCTGAACGCCAACCATAGACGACGCTGGGTCTCGCGATTGCAAAATTCGGGAGGTCGGATACTATTTCTTCCGACGCAAGCTTCGTATTCGAATAGTGATTGATCGGGTGAGGAATATCAGTTTCAGTGTAGTGCCCATGTGTTCCATCAAAGACTGAATCCGTAGAGATTTGCACTAATCTGCAATTGTTGTCGCGTGCGGCGTCGGCCAGGTTTCTAGCGCCACCTACGTTGACCCTTTCTGCTTCTTCCTTGTGAGTTTCGCAGTAATCTACGTTTGTCAGAGCAGTCGAATTGATTATCACGTCAGGGTCGATTGCGCGGACTAACCGTAGCGTCGCATCCCGGTCAGTGACATCAAGCTGAGAGGAACGTGGGAAGCTCGACTGCCGTGTGTTAAAAGTACAAGAGGCCTCAAACTCGAAGGTCTGAGCATTTGGGACAATCTTCGATCCAACCAAACCAGTGGAACCTACCACAAGAAGCTTGTCCAAGTGCAGATCGTACCCTTTCATACAGGCTTTTCAATGTTAAGTGAATCCACGAAAAAGAGACGAAAACATAACAATGATGCGTGTTAAGAGGTGTCGTCACACCTGAAGAATTTGGTTGTCACAGGTGGTCTCGGATTCATCGGAAGCAACTTCATTCGCTATATCCTGAAAACTCGACACGACATCAGAGTGACGAATGTTGACAACGAAAGTGTAGGTAGCAACCCTCTGAGCCTCCAGGACGTCATCCCAGGCCGACATTACCGATTTGTCAAGGGAGACCTATCTGATTACCAGTTCACTCGGAGAGTGTTGAAGAGAGCGAGCATAGTGGTGAATTTCGCCGCACAGACTCACGTGGACAGAAGCATTGCAAACGCCGAACCGTTCTTTGAAAGTAACACTAGGACAGTGTTCAATTTGGTTCGGGCGGTTCGGGATATGAAGGTTGAAAGTGTGGTGCATGTTTCGACCGATGAAGTGTATGGATCGATAGATCGAGGGTCTTTTGATGAGAACAGCCCTCTGAATCCTTCAAGCCCTTACTCCGCAACCAAGGCTGCGGCCGATCTTATCGTTCATGCTTGGAACGCGACATACAAACTGGGGATTGTCACTCTAAGATGCACGAATAATTTTGGGCCTTTTCAGTATCCTGAGAAGTTCATTCCAAAAAGCATCATTAGGGCTTTGTACGGGAGAGAGATTCCGCTATATGGCGGAGGAAGACAGATTCGCGATTGGATCTTCGTCGACGACTTTTGCAGTGCAATCGACCTCGCAATTGAGAAAGGAGATCCAGGTGAGGTCTACAATGTTTCTGCAGGAAATGAGCTGCCAAACAGGGACGTCGCTGAAAGGTTGCTCAAGTTGCTCAAGAGGCCTAAGGCGAGACTGGTTGATGTGGAAGACAGACCGGGACATGACTACCGATACAGTTTGAACTCGGAGAAGGCCAGACTAGATCTCGGCTGGAAACCCGCGTACAAGTTTGATGACGCACTTGCCGAAACCGTAGACTGGTATCGCGAACACACGCATTGGTGGAAGCGCGTTGCAACCGCGAGGATTCTCTCCGGAACCCCTTGGAAAGAACATTGGTGACCCTGCCCCGCTACTCACAAATAGTGGATGCTTCCGAATACTATATCAATATCTTACGGAGACTTTCGGATGATGACCCAATGCAGAAACGCGTTCTGTTGTTGCCCATCATTTGGGGCGCATACGGCCTCGGAGAAGTTTTAATTCTCAATTATATATTCGGGCCGATAATCAGCGATCTCGCGAGTTTCAACTTTCCGGGCAATGATAAGCCTATAGGTGGGTCGTACCTTCCAGCTCTGTTCTTCAACTTGGCGGCATTGTTAGCCATGCTTGGCTTCAGCTTGTGGGCTCTAGGCATATGGAATGTTGACCTAACCAATCCAAAATTGAGAAGGGATATAGCAGCTTTGGGAGTTATGTTTGGGAGCGGGTTTCTTGTTTTCTACTACGCGATATTTCTCTTTCCTCTTGTAATCTCATTGGTATATTTCCTGGCGACGAACATAGAGTAACCTTTGATTGAATTCTGCAACTGTGCTGGTTTGTGCACATAATGAAGAAGACTATATCACCAACTGTCTAGAATCAATTCTAAGCCAAGAACTGCCAGCCGGACTTATCATCCTCATTGCAGATCGGTGCACAGACCGAACAGTAGATCTCGCGAAGCAGCAATTATCGCGAAGCCGATCGCTAATCCTTCAGAAGGATCACCTGAACTGGAGGAACAGCATATCAGAGAACCTTCAGCTAGGATTCAGCAGCGCCACCGGAGATGCATTAGTCATCGTCGACGCGGACATGACCATCCCTCCAGATTTTCTTACGATCACATTGCCACAGATAGAGAGATTCGCAGTTGTTTCAGCTACCGTCAGAACCGATTCATCGAGAAGCATCCTCAATAGGTTCGTTTCACTCTGGGAACTTACTTACAGTTTCTCTCCATTAGGAGAGCAGCCGCGTGGAGGGGCACGAACTATTTCGATGCAGGCTCTACGCGCCGTAGGAGGATTCCGAGACGTCTACGCCTGGGAAACCGATCTTGACATACGCCTCCGGAGGGCAGGGTTCAAGGTGAAGCTCGATAAAGCTGTGATAGTGTTGCATCGACGACGGATGACACTTGCCAGATCTATTGCTTACCAAATTCAAGCTGGCAGAGCACGAAAGGAGCTTGGTATCTCCCCCGTACGAACTCTGCTGCATTCGATCATCAGAATCCGCCCTTTCGTCTTAGTAGGATATCTCACCAAGTGATCAAGCTGCTTAACGCCGCTCCCAGAAGCATAGGAGCTAGAGGCTCACGAAAGTGCTTTCGCCCACGACGAATCTTTTTCCTGCCGACTGGTGAGCGGGATCTGAGACAATCCGTGAATTCTTCCCTATGATGCTATCCGTAATCCTTTCCCTACAATTCACTACGGACCCGTCGAGAACGATGCTGTTCTCAACTTCAGCTCCGAGAATCTTTACTCTGCTCCCAATGGAGGTGTAGGGTCCTACGCGTGCCCCGTCTCCGATCTCAGAATTCTCGCCTACAATAACGGGCCCTCGCAATGTTGTGTCAGTGTGTACGATGGCCCCTACACCGACTTGCACATTTCCCGAAACGGAAGCGCCCTTCTCGATCTTGCCCTCGACGAGTAGTTTCAAATCTCTCAAAACAAGCTGGTTGGCCTCCAGGATATCCTCAGGTCTTCCCGTATCCTTCCACCAGCCTGATACTTCGTGATAACCAATCTTTCCCCCCATATCTAACAGCTTTTGTATCGCATCAGTGATCTCCAACTCATTCCTCCAACTCGGCTTCAGCTTCTCAATGGCTGCGAATATGATGGGTCGGAAGAAATAGACTCCGGCCAAAGCAAGGTCGCTAATGTATTGCTTCGGCTTCTCCACTAGCTTGACGATCTTTCCGTTCTGTATCTGGACGACGCCGAACCTGCTCGGATCCTTAACCTTGGTCAATACAACAATCGCGTCCGAATCTGACATGAGAAATTCCTGCGCTAATTGGGGAACGCTGTCTTTCAACAAGTTATCGCCAAGGTGCACGACAAAGGGAGATTCTCCTAGAAAGCCGCGTGAGATCAGGACTGCGTGGGCTATGCCCTTCGGGTCAGGCTGATCGATGTAGGTGATCTTGACATCATACTTTGAGCCGTCTCCTAGAGCGTCGACTATGCCTTCTTGTAGGGGTCCGAGTATGACTCCGATCTCTTTGATTCCTGCGGCTCTGATCTGGTCGAAGCCGTACATGAGCATCGGTTTGTTGGCGATGGGAAGCATGTGCTTGTTTCCCGTATAGGTCAAGGGACGGAGTCGGGTACCATGCCCCCCGGCGAGCAGTAGTCCCTTTAGATTCGTCAGGTAGCCATGCCTCCAGAGTTGTGCGCACTTATCGCATCAATAAATGAGTTCATGTTCGCGTGTGGCTTGCCATTACAAAACAAGAAGCACTCTCCGTTAGACTCGGGAGGCTAGGAACCACCCCCAGGCGAGGCCGCTCATCGACCGAAGCTACAAGGCCTAAGTGTGTGTCGAGACGCTGCCTAAACAGGGTCGACGCTGAGAACACTAACGGAGTAGACTCCCGGGGCGTCTGATTTGAGGAAAATAGCTAGCGTGACTTGCTGAGGCGTGTTCCAGCCTTGACTTTGCCAGATCGATACAGGGTCCATCCTCACGGTGTTCCAGGCAGATGCCTCTGTAGGAACGACGACGGTAGTGTTGGATGAGTATGTGGTTATGCTCCCCTGGTTCGTCCGGTTCGAGAAAACGAAAAACAAGATGTGAGTTCCGTCTGTCACGCTGGCGGCGAACATGACATTCGCCGCAACGCTCTTCGTGCCCTGAGGCTCGAAGTTGATGTTTACGCTGGTGGCGTTGAAAAGGACCCTCTGCGAGAGTGCCAATTGTTCGATCCCGATACCGGTTTTCGTATAATTCAAAGTCATCTGTAATCCGCCATTCCCGTTTACGCCCAAGGGAGAGATTCGAGATGTAGTAAGGTCAGTGTTGATGGGGGAGAGTTTCCAGCTGAAGGGCACTTTTTTCCCGACGCTCGCGTCCAGTGTCCACCACTTCAGGAGCGGGTTCGCAACTGGAGGGGCTGGAGTGCTTGCCTTGTAGGACGAGGATTCGCCCAATAGCTGGTTGGTCAGCTTGTCATAGATCATTACGTGGAACTGAGCTCCTCGTGGGACGGCGCTCAAGGCGTCGGGAGCAGTTATGATGTACGAGTTCTGCGCTCCCGATTCTAGGAGTGTGGTCGAATTGGTGGTCCAGAAGTATGTCAGCGGGTTCCACCATTTCACGAAGAAGGTGGGGGACACCGGCGTGGAGAATAGATTCTTCAGAGTGACGTTGATCATGGTCGCGGCCCCGATATTGTCCGGGTCCATCACGCCGTTGATCTGGATCGATGCCTGCTGCGTTGCGGCTTGAGATATGTAGGCACCGGACGCGCCGACAAAAGCGAAAGTGAGAGCCACCAGCACCATCAGTGAAGGAGTTAGTCTCCTCCTGGTGATTCTTAGAAGTGTTTCGGTTGGCGGCCGCCAGGCGATGTTCGGTAGCCTCATCGAGAACAGGGCTCGCAGATTCGGACCTCCGAGGCGCGTAAGTTCGATGACAAGAGGGAATCCCCAGTAGGCCATGTAGTTAGGAAAAGATCTGTAGTAGAGGAAGAAGATGAATATCGGGAAGGCGAAGACCATGCTGTTCAAGCCCCGATAGTGTCGAGCGTAGCTGTAGAGGAGGAAGCTGGAGGCGCCGAGTACCAAGATTAGATAGAAGGAGGAAGGCAGGGCAACACCCAGGTCTAGCAGGATGTCCGAGAGACCTACGCCACCCGGAACCTGAGAGGGAGAACTCGGCAGGTATGGAACCACGACCGCGTTCCACCATGCACTTGGGGAGGCGATCATGAAGGGAAGGTTGGGCAAGAAGAATGCAGCGGTCATCAGCGCGACGTTTGTGAGAAGATTACGCGTTCTTGAGTGGGGGGTTTCGTGCCAGAGTCGAATAAGCAGGAAAGGAGCGACGACGATGGCAATCTGTTTAGTTGCGATCGCCAAGCCCAGACTGGCCCAGCTGGCCTTCGGGTGACGGTACCAGAGAAATGCTGTAAGGACCAGGAAGAAGGCCCAGACACTATCAGTCCAGCCGCCTGCGATTACGACTGGGAATAGGCCGAAGGGCGTGAGACTCATGCTCTTGAACTTGGCCGGGGCCAATCCGAAGACGATTAGGATTGATAGAAGGAAGAATATGAAAACGGTATCCCGCAGATCACGAATGCCCAGGACATAGAATGGGAGGACCGACAGGAAGCTTAGCGAGGGATAGGCTAGGTGGAAGTCGAAGGAGCCGTCAACGCCGGGCGTGTAGAATGAGGGGGAGAAGCCAAACTGGTCGAGCAAAGGCTTGATCGAAAAGCCGTATGGACTCTGCAGCTCGAGAACCTTCAACACTCCCATATATGTTCCAACAACCGTGTCCGTCGTGTAGCTGACGATGAGGACTCTTGAGACGATAACATACAGCGCAATTATCGCCGCAAGGTGACCAAGCAAAGAGAGCTGATTCGCGCGAAGCATGGTGAGCTTCTTTCCACGCGCTGAGACGAGATTGAAGAGGCCAAACCCGATCAACCCTGCGGATAAGCCCAAAACTTCGACTACTAATGGTCGGACTACTAGTAGCAGAACGCCTGCGAGAATCAGGAATCCTCCTGAAGCTCCCAGGCCGACACGAGTCCACCTTGCAGCGGTGGAGAGGCCTTCGCGTAGTCCAAGATAATTGTAGAGCTTGTTAATGGCCCATAGCGGCGCACCGAGTAATCTCGTCAAGAACAAACCTCCTCTCACTCCACTTGCCGCCCATCGTCTCTGAAATGATTGTGGTGCTGGAATTTTCCCACTTAAGGATTACGTGGAAAATAGCTCTACGGCTTAGGACAACCTCGTTATGAAAGGAAGAATCGCCGCAACGTTGAATTTCTAGTCGAGACGCCCTTTCCAGGAACTCGTCTCACCTATCATGTCCTCGATCAATTCGCAGACGATGTGTCCTATCATGATATGACACTCCTGTATCCTCTGCACATCATCCGAGGGGACAACTACTTCGTGATCACATAACGAGGCGAGCTGCCCGCCCCCAGAACCAGTCAGGGCGATTGTTTTCGCCCCGATCTTCCTTGCTTCCTGGACGCCTCTGATAACGTTCTGCGAGCGGCCGGTTGTACTGATGCAGACGGCAACATCGTCCGGCTCCAGTGTCGCCTGGACCTGACGTGAGAAGATTTCGTCGAAACCGATGTCGTTGCCTATGGCTGTCAGAATTGAGGTGTTGGTCGTTAGGGCAGACGCTCTGAGGGCAGGACGCATTCTCTTAAACTTCCCAACAAGCTCCGCCGATATGTGCTGAGCGTCGGCAGCACTTCCGCCGTTTCCGAAGAAGACGACCTTTCGACCCTTTTGCAGTGCCATAGTCATGATGTGAGCCATCTCGACGATATCATCGAGACACTCCCTCGCAACTCGTTCCTTTGTTTCGATGCTGCTACGTATGGCTGCGAGTGCCGCGGAGGATCGGCTGCCTTCTTCCGCTGGTCGCTTCTGAGCTAGTCGGCTATTTTGCATCGTCTCTCATGGTCCTACTTTGGGCTCCGCCAGGTTTGCAATCCCTCGAGATCGAATCTGACCGGAAAGGCCTTCCCTCCGAGATGCTCGACCTCTTTTTCCACATGGACCCGTTTGCCAGGCTCACAGTATAGGAAGAGGAATCCTCCGCCTCCCGCCCCTAGAAGCTTGCCGCCTATAGCTCCGTTCCGCCGGGCGGCTTGGAGTAGCTTGTCGATCTCATCATTGGAGATCGCGGAGTCAAGCGCTTTCTTCGTCTCCCACTCAGAGTTCAGCAGTCCAGCGAACTCTGTCAGGTTGCCGGTAAGGAGGGAGTCTTTCATCTGGAGCGTCAGTTCCTTCATACGCTCGAGCGCGTCCATGACCTTCAACTCCTTATTTTCGTACGACTCTATCTGCCTCTGAAGAATACCCCCCGAACGTCGCGTCGTCCCGGTGAAGCAGAGGAGGCTACTGTACTCCAGTTCGTTCAAGGTCTCTCGCTTTATCCGAAGGGGATTGACGATGTTCGCCTCCTTCTTGAACTCGATCAGGTTGAAGCCCCCGAAAGTTGACGCGTATTGATCCTGCAAACCCCCTGGAATTCCAACATCGTTCCTTTCGACATCGTAGGCAAGATTTGCTATGTCGTAGTCTGTCATCGAAGTGCCCTTCCATTCGCGGAAGGCGCCTATGAGCGCGACGCACAGTGCCGAAGACGATCCCAGCCCTGCGCCCGGGACAGCATCGTATCTGAGATTTGCATCAAATCCTTCGTCCACCTGAAATCGCTTGGCGACCGCTTGGACGAACTCCACCTCTCCACTAGTCTCCAGCTGACCAAGTCTCCGGGGTCCAGTAGAGACATCCTGGTCTTCCCTGGATACGGTAACCATCCCATCAGTTCGAGAGGCAATAGAACAGTAAGCATAATTCTGAATCGTAGAAGAGAGAACCACCCCGCCCTTCAGTCCGGGATAGGGAGGGACATCTGTTCCTCCTCCCGCGTAGCTGACTCTGAGAGGAGCCCTGGCCCGAATCTTCACCATATCATCTCAGCACTCCCAACCTTTCTCTCCCTTGGATGATGCTAGAAACCGCCTTCTGCAAGTCTCCCACGTTCGTCTGAACACGAATAGCACGGCACCCGGCCCTCTTCGCCGCTTCAAGATCAATCTCCTTGTCACCAATCATCCAAGAAGCTGAGATATCGATCCCCAGGTCCTCTGCGGCCCTTAAAATGAGACCAGGCTCAGGCTTTCGACAGCCGCATCCCTCTCCAGGCAGGTGCGGACAGTAGTAGATGCCATCCACGAAACAACCCATACGTTTGAGCTCGGACTTCAACTTCTCATGAATCCTGCCCATTTCGTCGTCAGTAGTCAGTCCTCTTCCAACTACAGACTGGTTAGTCACAATAACCAATCGGAATCCCCGATCTCGAAGAGTACGGAGAGGCGGTCCGATACCAGGCAGAATCTCAAGCTCCTCCGGTGTCTTAACGTAGTCGGTTCTCTCTCGTGTCAGCACACCGTCCCGATCTAAGAAGATCGCCTTGAGACTCAACTGTCCGGCCACCTCCCGCTCTTCGATATCTGAATTAATAGTATTTTCCAGAGCCATTATCAGCAAAGAAGATGAAGATAGGTTAAGAGTCGAGCAGGTCCGGAAGCCTTGACAACTAGCAAGAGGCCGGTAGCCGGTATGAAGTTTCGGTCACCCATAACAAATGCGTGAACTGCTCAAGATGGAGTCATGGATATACATCTCAGCGATTTCGCTCGCCTTCAGCATACCAGGCCTATTGTTTTCCTACTACAGTGTGATTCTCTTTCTGAGCACATTCCGCTATCCAAGATCTCTCCCGGAAGGCCCTCTCCCTGGAGATCCCTCCTTCGTCTCAATTCTTATAGCGACATTCAACGAGAAATTCGTCATAGCCAACACGCTTGAGGCTATCAAGAGCCTCGACTACCCCCGAGACAAGCTTCTAGTCGTAATAGCGGACGACTCTTTCGATGAGACGGTTGAGGTGATCGACAAGAAACTTCTGGAACTCAACAGCCTGGGCATACAGAGTGTAGTGTCTAGGAGGAAGGGCCGGGCGGGTTTTAAGAGTGGTGCGCTGAACTATGTAGTCCCACTTCTGAAGGGCGATTATGTCTTGCTGTTGGACGCCGACTCGACGGTCTCAGCCAACGTTCTGAAGAGAGGACTAAGCGCAACGAGTCATGATCCTAGAATCGGCTTCGTCTCATTCCGAGTCGGCCACTACAACCGAGAACAGAACCTGACGACGCGACTATTTGCTCTCCAACTTGACCAGGGAGATACAGTTTCGAAGATGGGGGCTTATTCGATTGACGCTCCGTACTCGTTCCAAGGCGGTTTCGTCCTAATCTCAATGGCCGTGCTGAGACAGGTCGGTTTCTGGTCGAACGACTCGATCGTCGAGGACGCCGATCTGTCTTGCAAGATCTACTGTGCGGGATACAGAGGAGTATACCTGAGCAATGTCCGAATATTCAGCGAGGATCCATCGAGCCTGGAGGTTTGGAAGAAACAGGCGGCCCGAGTCGCCCAGGGATGGGCGAAATGCGCTATTGCCAATGGGCCAAAGATACTGAAGTGCAAGAACCTCTCTGTCTGGAGAAGAATCGTCCTTTTTTCGACCCTGGTTGGGCCGTTCCAGGGACTGAGCTGGGTAGTAGTCACGTTCGTGTCGGCTCTCGGGCTAATCTTTGGGCTGAGCGCCCCCTCAAACTCGATATTCTCCAGCCCGATCTACATCATTATCGTAACCGTGCCGCTGGTGTCCTTTTTCGCTTCAGGCATCTATGCGCTTTACATCCAAAAAATTATGAGCCCACACAATCTTGCCCTTCTTCCCTTGCTCTCTTACACGAGCTCTTGCATGACCACTGCAATCATGATCGGATTCTTGAATGGGATCCGAGGCAAGACGGGCTTATTCTTCAGAACTCCAAAGCACGGCCTTGGGAGAGATGGGAACACGCAGTATCATCGCGACATTCGCATCGACAGGATTGCAATCGCCGAAGGGATCCTCGCCACGATGGCCCTCGCAATGAGCATAATCGTACTCCTAGACGGAGTCTGGGCGCTCGCTCTGACCCTTGTTGGATTTGGTGCACTGACACTCAAATCGATGAATCTCTCTCGCGTTTCCTCAATTAAGTCAACTCCTGTCTCCAGTTTCGAATCGAAACTCTACGCATAACCATCAGGTTTTGCTAGCCTAGCTAGAGAGTGGCTTGAGGAGTTACTGTAACGTTCAAGGTTACACTAGGAAATTCGGTACATACGCATCCTTCGGAATTGATAGTGACGTAATAGTTTCCAGGCGTTTGGCTGGGTGCCGTCGATATTCTGACTAGAGCCGCGGTGGTCCCGTGTGCAGGAACAGTGACAGTGTTCAAAGTAACATCCAATGAAGGGCAAGGAGGAGGCGTGTACGCCGCACCTACGTAACCACCTAGGTAACAAACCGACCCCGGAAACCACTGTTCGACCCAGAAGCTGGCGTCGAAAGAGAAATTGGTATAGCTTGTCAAGGTCAAAACTGTTGATGTGTTCGAACCGGCTTGGATCGTGAAAGACGAGGGGTCTGCTGTCATATCAAAGTGCGGACCGACCTGAACCCCTACGGATACGCTCTCCGTATGTCCTGTTCCGATAGCCGTGATCACGACGCCGCCAACCACGATGGGTGTATTGGCCTCAGCCTTTATCTCAAGCTTGGCGGTTGCTGGTTTGCCAGGAGAAATCGTCAGTATTGTCGGGTTTAGACAGTAGGACACGTAAGGCTTGAGCAAATAGTCGTAAGTGGATCCCACGGCTAGGCTAACGCTCCCGGAGTATCCGTTCAGACTTATAACAGTCAGAGTAAAGATCGTAGATGAGCCAGCATCGAGAATCGCTTTCGTCGAATCGATGGACATGTGAAAACTCGCGTACTGGAGAGGAGCGATCACTGTTACTGGGATATCCACGGAATGTCTCAGCGATCCACTTTCCCCGATTAAGGTAACAGTGTACGTTCCGGAGGGTGTAAGATTGGAAAAGTCGATGTTGAGGAAAGTGAAACCTCCATTTCCTGGCGATATGGTCACGCTCCCAGGAATACCTATGAAGGCATGGACTGCAGGCGACGAGGAAGTGGTGTAGAAGGAAACCGTACCTGAAAAATCACCAGTGCTGTTAACGAAGATGATTGGTGCGAGATACCACGTGTCCGAATAATTGTTCTCGTATACGGGACCCTCTGGGTATGGAACGCTAAGTGAAAAATCACCAGTGGAGTTGGACTGTAGCGAATCTTGTAGGATCAATGGCAATTGTGATGGTATTCCTACTCCACATGCCGGATCGGTTGCAGGATTATCTCGACTTGCTACGGGAACTAAGACAGGGCCAGTTAGGAGCAAAAACGACATTAATCCCATCACTAAGCCAAGGGCTTTTCTTGGTCTGCCTACAACTTCCAAAGCTGCCCTTTCCTTTCCTATTCATGCGGACAAAAATACTATGACCCTCTCCTTAATAATGCTAGAGTCAGAACCAACTCACTTTAGTCCGAATCCGAATAGGAATACTTAGACTGGCCGTGCGTCTCATTCCATGCTAACATACTCTCACATGTTAACTCAAACGGCTCTTGAGTCGTACTTGCAAGTCTCTGCATATGGCGCGGTAACTTCGTAGGTCGATGATGCGGAGCATGTCTGAGAATTTCATCTAAAATCGGGATCGGTAAGCTCTATGCAAATGGGCACAACGCTCATGAGGAGCCGGTTGATGAGCGTCTCATGATGTATAGAATCGGCGCACTGCGAGAGAGTTGATGGGGAAGCAGCCTTGAGTAGGGCAGTCTCCCTCCTTCGAGCATTACAGTCCACTCGAATGAAGTGGGTACTTCTTGGCCTCGTGGCTATTGCCCTCTGCTTGGAGATTGTCGGTGTAGCGGAAGGAGTTTCCTATTCACTCGGTCATCCTATTTCGGGAACATACGCTAACATTCCAATCCAATTTGTTGCCGTGACCTCACTGGCATTCCCAATTCTGCTCTACTTGTCGATTGCAATGTTTGCTGGAGCGTTACTATTCGGAGTTGTTAGCCCAACCCGAGCTACCCTTATCGAGGAGGTTCCAGATCTGCCCGTCCGCCAAGGATCCGGCAGAAAGTTTCGTGAATATCTAGTTCTTGCTCTCGCGGTTGGTATCGCCGCCTTCCTGGTTTGGCTCCCGAGGTCTCTCCAGAGTCTTCCAATCGGGAGTGACACCTTGTACTACATGAGCGTAGTTGATACTATGAGCAGAGAGGGGCCGGCTTGGGCAGTGGTTTACACCGATAAGCCGCTCTTTTACATAGTGCTTTACGGCCTGCAATACCTATCAGGTTTATCCACAGCGGACTTTTTTATAGTCCTCCCAGTTGTCTTTGCTGTCGGCGCAACAGCAAGCGTTTGGTTTTTCGTAGACTCTTTCTACATGGAGACCGCGGGGTATGCTTCTCTACTCACAGCTACCTCGACGTCGCTGATGCGCACGTCCATCGATCTGTACGCGTCCTTCTTTGCTACTATCCTTCTCTTCCTTGCTCTGGGAATCTATCTAGGATATCGCAAAGGAATGAAGCCTAGGCAGAGGATCCTCCTACAACTCACGTTTGTTGTTATGTTAATGTCCTACTGGTTCGTATGGGCACTGCTTCTAGTGATGCTCGGCTCTGCCGAAGCTCTGTCCAAAGAACGGGTAAGGCGACTCAAGACGCTCCTGGCTATCGGTCTGCCTTCAATAGGTGTGCTGGGGCTGTTCATTGCCGTCGCGCTGATTAGGCCTCCCCCCATGTACTGGGGCCTCGGCTCATCTTTCGCACTCTACCTCGGGAACACAATAACTCCTGTTGGCCCGGTAACTTACACCACCGCCACCCTTGACCTTTCTGATCTGGGTCTTCTCCAATACAACCCTGTTGTACCAATACTCGCTGTGGTTGGACTATTTTCCTACCGGCCTCGCACTTTCCCCATTAGGACGATTTACATCTGGTCAGCCATTATGCTCACATTCTCACTTATCTCTACTACTGGCCTCCACGCAGCCCTGCTCATTCCATTGCCAGTCTTGGCAGGCTTCGGCCTGAGGAAGTTAGTAGGAACGCGTTGAGAGCTTTCCCCCACGCTCCAGAGCGAATACTAGTGGTTGGAATTGCCATAATGGTCATTATTGTTTCTGCGGAATTTTCGGCCGAGTTTCAGGTGGACTTTGCTGTCCCACGATCCCCGCCTTCCCAGGCGGGACTTTCGGAACTCTCATGGATTAGAGGGCACTTCGGATATGACAATCTCAGCATAATAATAGTCGTTCGAGATCCCTCTGCCTATCTCTGGGCGTTAGCATACAACGGGGGTTTCATATATTTCGGAGATCTTTTCTATTTGCTCACGAACCAAACAGACTACAGTTTTTTGAAGAATAGTGATCCCCAAGTTAGAAGTGATTACATTGGTTCTATCCAGAAACTTTGGACATACGGAGTTCTTCAAGAAATAAAATCCGGGAAGTACCTGATCCTAGTACCACCTGACTTATACGCACCTGATGTCTTGGAAATACAAGCCCTCACCCCGTTTGGTGGCGGCGTCCTCTCCGCCCGGCAGATGACCAGTGCCAATCTGCAGAATTTGTTTGCCGCTTGGACTCTCGCCAAATCGACAAATGATATTCTGACCGCGGCAATGCCATATATCGCAATCCGTCCGGCGGCTAATTGCACCGAATATTCCGGTTGGACCTCAACCTCTTCCACGACAACCGTAGCGGTTGTCCAAAACTTCACGAGATATTCCCCCTGTAGTGTACACGTAGCCACCACGGCAACCAAGGATTCGGCCCAATACGTGACTCTGAACGGAATATGGAACATCGTGAACGAAGCGTACATCGGATTCTACTTCAAAGGGACGGCGAATTCGACGGGGAGCTACCTGCTTACTGTGCTCCTAAGCAGTGCCCCTGGTTACTCCTCGTACTATTATTACAACGTAATTGACGAGAGTCTGTGGGACGGCACTGTGCAGGGTGTAGTTCTTGTGCTATCTCAATTCCAATCTCGAGGTTCTCCCGATTTGTCATCAATTTCCTCAGTGCGCATCGGGATCTATTCGGTCGAACAGGGGACCTTCGAATACAATCTCCAATACTTGGTCATAGCCCATAACACATAGACCGTTGGAATCTTCGCTGGCGAAGAACCCGGGGTTTGATACGGGACGAATCGCCGACTTGGGGCATCTAGGAAAAGGGCTAACCCCATTTAGGCAGAATGCGTATTCTGCGCGTCTCGGAATTCTGCTCGCTGAGAGTCGCTTGAAACGCACTCAAAATACGCTTTTTCTGTCAAGTCTGCAGTCCGTTTGATACTAAATTCCAACGCTTTCTTCCTTGCATTTTCGCCGAGCCTTCGTGCACTATCGTTGTGTTGTAACAGGTAAATGACTCGATTGGCCAGGGCATGATCGTCTTCCGGCTTTACCAGGAAACCGTTGTACCCTTCCTGTACGAGCTCAACCATCCCGCCAACTCTAGTCGAGACAACAGGCTTGCCGCATGCCATTGCTTCAAGGGTGCTCATGCCGAAAATCTCGAACGAGGAAGGTGTCACAACGACGTCCAATGTACGATAAATGTTCGGCAGTCGATCGTATGAAACTGGCCCGAGAAAGATGACGCCGCTCAGTTTTCTTTCATGTACTACTGACATCAGTGCTCTCTTCATTCCGAAGTCAGGGCCAACGAGGAGTAGTTTGCACCCGGGCGTCTGCTGAGAAACCGATTCGAAGGCTTTTAGCAGCGTTTGAAGCCCCTTTATGGGGTCGAGCCTCCCGACGAATCCTACTAATTTTGATCCTAGGGGCAACGCGGATCTCAGATCGTCGTTGGGGCGTCCTGGAGAGAACGAGTCGAGGTCTATTCCGTTCGGTACAATTCTCACTTTCTTTCTCGGAACCCCAAACTCCTCATAGTGCTTGGCCTCTGCGCAACTGACGGCGAGGGCTATTGCCGCATTCCTGATTGGAGCAGAGACGAAGGCATCATGTAGCCTGTAAAGTACCTTTTTCGAAAGTGGAAACGATGGCATGTATCGGTAGGCGTAGATGGAACCATTTGCTGAGACGACAGTGGGAATTCCTTTTCTCTGAGACCAGAGCGATACGATGTCGGATGGGAAGTTTCGATAGTTGTTAACGTGAACAAGGTCAAGCGTCGGTTGATCGAGCAGAAATCGTAGTAGGTGGAGAGACAAGAAAGCTCCCTCAAAGTAGCCTTTGAAATAGTGGACAGTGATCCCGTCAACTTGGCGGGTCACCATTGGCGGGGTAGCGCTGCCTCCTGTCACGGTCGTGAGAACCGTTATCTCGTGTCCGCGATGAGATAATTCTCTGAGCATATTGTAAGTTGCGGTCGCAGATCCTCCGTATCGAAGGTGAGGAAAAAAAAATGGACTGGCGAATAAAATCTTCAGGTTAGATCCCGTCTATTAACCACCTCGGATAATACGTTCTCAAACCTTTGAGAAACGGACTCTATGGAGAAGCAAGCTTCGGAATACTTTCTACACTGGGCGCCCAGCCTTCTTCTTTGATCGTCGTCTTTCAATATAGCTCTAAGCGAGTCGACGAACTCTTCAATGGACACGAGGACTGCTCCTGATTGTGAACCCAAGATCGATTTTGTCCCTGGCAAGTCGGTCGCAATGACCGATTTTCCCGTTGCCATGTACTCAGCTATCTTTGAAGGAAAGGCGAACGTACTCCGGACATCTTGCAAGTATGGGTTTATGCACACATCCGCAGCTGCAATAATCTCGGGCATTTGTTCAAACGGTCTCCTTCCGAGAATGCTAACGTAACGCTCCGCTCTTAGGTCTCGCCTTATCCGGGCCAATTTGTTGAGTAGGGGCCCCTCCCCGCAGATTACGAGTTTGATGTTTGGAATGTCTCTTGCCAATTCATTAATTGATTGAAGAACTATGTCTACTCCGGAGAACTCGTATAGCCATCCTGAGAATAGAATCACTTTTTCGTCCTCTCGAATGCCCTGCTCTTTTCTGACATTCGAGCCCTGCACTGAAGGATTGAACTTGTTTGTGTCCACCGCAGGGGGAAGGAGGGTTATGCTATCATTCGGCACACCTATTCTCCTCATGTACTTCCCTAGGGATGCAGAGATGACAATGATCTTGTTCACCCTCTGGTACACAAAACGTTCTAGCGTCCACATTGGGGCACGAAGGAGATTGTACCCTGTCATTCTGTGCAATACATCAAAGGCATGGAAGACCACGGGTTTTGACAGCAACTTCGATGATAGTATCGTCTGGACCCCGTTCGTTGGGACGGAATAGAGAACCACGACGTCGCACCATCTCGCCATCTGCTCGAAGATAATCCTAAACTGGCTTCCGAATGAACTGAGCCTCCCAATTCCTGGAACCCTTAGCATACCAGGCCTAAGTAGGCGAACGGATGATTCTGGGTCCGTCCGGTGCAGATTCGGAAGATCTTTGGACTTGGTAGAATGAAGGATGTTCCCATGGTGCCATCTTGCCTCGTAATCCACCACTCTTACGGTGTGACCTTTCTTCGAGAGGAACTCCATTATGTGGTGAGTTTGGAGAGGGAGGTTCTGTATCCAGTCCGTCTCTTGGACTACTAGGATCCTCAGCTTTGGTTTCCCTGGCCGCGTGCGAATTGGCTTTGTGGAAGGCCTCCGATGTCCTCGTTGTACATTTCTTCTTCATGGCCTGATCGAAATGGTTTCAGAGCTTTGTACAGCAAGGGTGTTATTGGAGAACTCATGATGGCCTTGTTGACTATTCTGCTCTTGAAAGTGAGTATTGCGAAATAGTCCATCACAGACCTCTTGGGTCTGAGTCTGATCGAAGCGCTGATAGGGTTCGCCATCTCTGTCATGTCCTCTTCAGTCGAGCCAAGTCTTTCCATTACTGCGAGTCTCAGATGCCCTATCCGGTTCGGGTCCATTTGGAAGAACCGACAGACGATTGCATCCGCGGCGACTGCGTTGTCTGTCCCGATGACTACGTTGGTCGAGACAGGTTTACCCATAATGGGTCCTCGACCTGCGAGGGAGTAGAGTCCGTCCATAACGATCAAGTCTGATGGAACGACCTTGTTCACTGCCACTATCGCCCGATTGATCTCATGGCGATGCTTGTTGCCTCTAAACGGGTCCGGTATCAGACCGTATAGGTTCTTCATGGCTCCGCTCATTCCAGTCACCACGTGGCATTTCGGAACTGGAGCGTTCACAAGAACGTCTACGTCGTTAATTATCAGCTTGGGCAATCGGATCCGAACCTTCCTCCTTTGAACCTCTGTCTCCACGATCGTAGACGCCCCTTGAGACAGCTCGACCATTTCGGCGCCCGCTTTCTCGCATATCTTGTCGATTCCCATGCCCTGAAATGCCCTTGACGTTCGGAAGATCGGAAGGTCTGACTCGCCTACTATTACTCTTGCAGCTCGGTCCTTGAGGAGAGGTAGAAGATTAGAGAGAAACTCGGGTGACGTTACTACTCCGGGCCTAAACTTAGGCCAGGTAAAGTTTGGTTTGACAAACACCGTGGAATCTCGTTTCACCTTATCGGTCCAACCGACCCACTCCAGAGCCTCCGAGACTTTCTGGTGGAGAGACTCTTGAGTGACCTGGCTGAAGAAGCCTCGATGCATTGGATGTCGATGTTCTGAAAGTCTACCGGACTAATATAGAGTAGGTCAGAATTGCGCATCGTCTCTTATTCGGTCCCAGTTCTCTTTGATCCATTTGACCGTAAGACCTACCCCTCTCTCCATGTCGGCTGAAGGACGAAAGTTGAGAATTTTTTCTGCCTTGTCAATCGATGCCCTTCGTCTAGTTGACTTGTCCCAGTCTCGCTTCTCGTGGAACACGACCCCCTCCGTGTTGCCTGTAAGTCTGTTCACTAGCCTGGCGAGGTCCACAATCTTGGTTTCTCGCCCTGATGCGAGATTGATGGACTCGCCAACTGCCGAATTTAGATAGCCGCATCTGAGCACTCCATTCACAATGTCAGTCACGAAAGTAAAATCTCTAGTCTCATCGCCTGTGCCAGTTATAGGGAGGGGTTTCTTGGATAGCGCCCAGAAGATAAAGTTCGGAATCACGTTCCTGTATCTTCCGGGAACTTCGCCTGGGCCGTATACGTTGAAGAAGCGCGGTATGGCGACTTCCAATCCGTAGAAGTTGTGAAAGAAGTTGCAGTAGAGCTCTCCCAACAGCTTGGTGATCTGGTAGGGAGTATCTAGGTGTAGCGATACGTGATCTTCTGTTAGAGGAAGGGGAGCGTGGCTGCCATACACAGAGCACCCCGATGATGCGAAGACGAACCTTCTGACGCGTGTGTCGTGCGCCAACCTAAGGATCTTGAGCGTCCCGAGGCCATTAACCATCAGATCGTTGTCGGGATGATCAATACTGTTCTGATTGGCGAAGTGAGCGGCCAAATGGAACACGAGTTCTGGCCGGTAATCGAATGCTCTGGCCAGGTTGTCGTCCTGCAATACACTGCCCTCGATGAACTTGACCCTCTTCTCATTTGGCAGATTCCACTTGCAAGCAGAAGAAAGGTCATCGAGCACGACGACATTGCGTGTCTCGAGTTCGAGAAGTCGCCGAACCAGATTGCTGCCAATGAAGCCAGCTCCACCCGTAACGAGTACAATCTTCTCCTTGTAAGCCTCGGCCAATCTTTCTGGGGCCGACTCCGCTAACGAGTCTGGTGTCAACTCGCTGAGCATTACCCTTTCCCTTCGCTAGTTGGATTCAGTGGTTACGGCGACGAGTCTTCTCGAGGGCGTTCCCCGAGTTGCGTACACCTTTCTTGACCAGTCGATTGTTTTCCTCAGTCCTTCTTCGAGAGATGTTCTGGGGTCGTGGCCTAAATGTGAAACCGCTTTTGAACAGTCAATCTTCTTCACCTTTGTCGTGTGGGGCTCCCAAGTTTCATACTTGACGAGGGAATCGTCCTTTTCCAAGTATGCGAGGATCAAGTCTGACACGTACTTAATGTCGTGTTCTTCGCGCCCAGCAATGTTGTACACTTCCCCAGGCCTGAACCTCTCGGCAATGTTTGCGAGAGTCCTGCATGTGTCCTCGACATAGTCGAAAATCCTGCGATGCTTGGCGTATACTGTGAAGGGGAGGCCCATCATGGCGTGGTGGATGAAGATTGGTATGACTCCACGGTACGGTGAATAATATTCGTGCGGCCCGTAGGCATTCACGAGTCGGACTCTGACGGTTTCAGTAGCGAACATGGCTGCCGAGTTGAGGGCCTGCATTTCATTGACCCACTTCGTCATCGCATAGTCGTTCATCTGCTTGATAGCTACAGAGTCCATCACGTCCTCTCTCATGTCACCATCGTAGTCGCCGTATACTTCGGCGCTGCTGAATAGTACTGTTCGAAACCCGGTTGCCTCTTGCAGTCTCAGGAGGTTTTTTGTTCCTACCACGTTTGTCTGCCAGAGGTTTTCGTAGTAGTCCTCGCCGTTCCATCGGCCATATTCGGCCGCTAGATGGTATACAATGTCGAATTTTTCTTTCTGAAATATTCTTTCAAGCTGTCTGAACTTGGAGACATCGCACCGAAAATATCTCTCATTTCCCGATTGGTGGATATCACAGACCCAGACTTCGTGCCCCCTGCTCCTGAGTTCTGGGACGAGATTCGATCCGACAAACCCTTCTCCTCCAGTGACGAGGATCTTCATAGAGCGTTGCTCCACCCATTTTGTACTATTGAGTCGACTATCCTTATACCCGCGTTTCCGTCCCCGAAGGGATTCATCCAGTGTCGCGGGGCGTTGGTCATCGCCTCCGCCGCGCTGACGATCTCCTTCGGCTCGTTCCCTGACAAATAATTTGCCCCAACTTTGACTGTCTCCGGTCTTTCTGTGCTACGTCTCAACGTTACGCAGGGCACCCCCAGGATGCATGCTTCTTCTTGAACGCCGCCCGAGTCGGTTAAGATAAGATCCGCGTCCCGTTCCAGACGAAGGAAGTCAAGGTATCCATTTGGTTCGGTTAGGTGAACTGATTCTGGAACAGGAATAGCGTACTGTTTGATTCTCTTGACCGTTCTCGGATGAGCTGGGAAGACCACGCTCGTCTCCAGTTTCGAGGAAGCCAGCGACACTCCCTTCAATATTCTTCTTAACCGTGCCTCACTATCGACGTTCTCCTCTCTGTGGAGGGTCATTAGGAAGAATCTATCATCGTCCGTAGTCGCCGGTATCATCTCCTCTTTCGACCTCGCCTCTAGAAGATGGAGGCCTAGGTTCACTGCGTCGACGATAGTGTTTCCAGTAATCAGCGTCTTTGCCTCGGGAATTCCTTCGCGAGCCAAGTTCTCTGCCGAGATCGTGGTGGGTGCGAAGAGGATGTCAGAAATATGGTCAATCAGAACGCGGTTCTTCTCCTCGGGCATTTCCCGATCGAAGCTGCGCAGCCCGGCTTCAATGTGACCGACTGGGATGTGTAACTTGGAAGCGGCAAGAGCTCCCGCGAGAGCCGAATTCGTGTCACCTTGGACCAGCACCATTCGAGGGTTGACCTGTTTGAAGAATCTCTCAAGTCCAACTAATGCCCGAGCCGTTTCTTCTGCGTGGGAACCAGAGCCAGTCTTCAGGTTGTATTCGGGAATCGGAAGAGAAAGGTCTTCAAAAATAAGTGAGTCCATTTCATACGAGTAGTGCTGTCCGGTGTGGACTATCTGGTTGGCTACACGTTTGTCGACGCAGGCCCTCACTACCGGGGCGACCTTGATTATTTCCGGTCGCGTCCCTACTACAGTAAATACGCCTCCACCCAGCTTATTGTCGCTCAATCGTTTCTACGCCGTCGTTTTTTCCCGGCCGTTCTTCAGTCTCTTGAAGAGATTTGAGATTGCGAACAGTATTATTGCGACCAAAAGCGCGAACACTCCGAGTAATGTAGCTCCGACTGCGAGGAGCGCGTATGCAAGAATGAACTCCCTCGTGTTGGCATAGATCGTCATCAAGAGGGCTCCGTACACGACTCCAATCGTAAGTGCCGCAAGTCCAGGTAGGCCAAGCAAGAGCAGAGGTCTCTCCTCAGCCGCATATCTAACCAGAGCCAGAACCACGTCGCCGAGGTGTCTGACCGGGTGGTGAGTAGAAGTCTCCTTACCGTAGGTAACAGAGACCATCGACTCTGATATCCTCAGGTTGCCCTTCCTGGCATCGAGGAGTATCTGAGAATCGGCGCCCATCCCATCTTCCTTTACTTCTATATCCTCGATAGCGTTACGCGAGTAAGCTCGAAACCCGCTCTGCGTATCAACAAGCTTGTGACCATTCCCAATATTCGTGAGATAATTCAGGAACTTGTTCCCGACCATTCGGTGCAGTGGAATCTCGTTCTTTCCATGAAATCTGGCCCCTATGCAAATGTCAGCGGTCCCTTCCATTACTGGCCGGACGACCACTGGAATCTCTGCCGGGTCATGCTGGCCATCCCCGTCAAGGGTCACTACAACCTTCGCCCCAGCATCAAGAGAGGTTCGAAACAGGGTTCGCAAGGTCGCGCCCTTTCCCAGATTACTCGAATGGCGGACTACGACCGCCCCGAGGGACTGTGCAATTTCGGCTGTCATGTCCTGCGATCCATCATCGCAAACTATGACCTTGTCTACATATTCTTGCGCTCTGAGAATGACTCGGGCGATCGTCTTTTCCTCATTATACGCTGGTATGCATGCTACGATCACTTGACCTACGCCTTACCTTTGCTGAGTCAGAAGGAGCGGGTCGAGGCTCTGGCTTTTTGAACTTTATTAATAGAAGCGCAAGAGGTAGGGGTCACAAACAAGCGATATGTTCCGGAGGAACCAAGAAACTCCGCTATCCAGCCAGTAAGATTCGTGTCTGATCGAGCTCGTGTGGGCGGAGAACACATGAGAGCGAGAGGAGCCTCTCACGAAGAGGGCGCCAACAAATCAATCGATGTTGAGATTTGCGGATTCGTCAACGTGTGAAACTAGGATGCAGTTGTTTTCTCCCGCGGGATATTAGGAAATTTACTTAGACGGCTCTAGAGGTTCTACCATTCCGTCTTTGATGAAGCTATGTTGACGAGGTCGATCTCCGAGGCGTACGGACCGGAGCGACTAGCGTCGAGGATCGAATCGAGTTTGGCCCTTTGTAGAGTCTGCGAGTCCTTCTGACGTGCGACATCTTCGCTCAACTAGGGTCGAACCGGAATGGCGATTGAACTATTGGCGCGTGGATTGATATAACCGAAGGATGCTCGATCGCGAATACGGATCAGCTTCGAGGTCGTTGCGAGTGAAGCTCAGCGCGGTGGTCATGCTCTACAATGAGGAGGAGGTCATCGACGAGTTCTCTGAGAGGCTCCTGAAATCGCTGCGAGAGCTTCCTCTGGATTATGAGGTCATCTTTGTCGTCGAAGGGACGGACAGGACCCTGGAGAAGGTCAAGAATCTCGCCCAGGCGGACCCGAGAATCAAGATCGATTACGACGAGAAGAGGCTTGGACTGGGGAAGGCGATGAAGAAGGGCCTAGGGCTCGTCGATCCTGAATCCAACTATGTGTTGACGATTGACTCTGACTTGAATCATGACCCGGAGGAGATTATCCGATTGCTCGAGGCGTCGAAGGAGGCCGACGTGGTGGTCGGGTGCAGGTCGAAGAGCCGGGGTCTTGTCAAGGAGCTTCCATGGTTCAAGAGGACGGTCAGCGCGACGACAAACTGGGTCTTGAGAAACGCGTTCGACCTAGAGTCCAGCGATGTCACGTCAGGCTTCAGGATCTACTCGACGAAGGCGGTCGAGAGTATCAGAGACGACCTCGTGTCGAAGAACTTTGAGGTGACAGCGGAGCTCCTGATAAGGGCGAAGAGGAAGGGGTTCTCTATTGCAGAGGTGCCGATCAGATTCACACGCAGACCAAGGGGAACCAGCAAACTCAGCTTTGTGAAGAGCGGCCTGGGATACGTCCAGCTCCTTTTCCGCCTGGGGATATAGGAGAAAGAGCTGCCCATTGGATTCCAGCGTACTCTCGTCATGCTGTCCTAAAGAGTCGGATATCTCGACCGGCTATCAGGAGTGTGAGTAAGGTCCCGAGCCAAGTCACCAAGGTTGGAGTGCATTCTTGGGCTGTCCTCGGCAGGGGAGAAGATGTTCTCCACTCGTACGGCGCTAATCAGGGCTTCATAGTAGGCAAGAGAGCGAGTCTAGTAGTTGACACAGGGTTTCATGACAAGGTTGCAGCCTCGATCCTTCGAAGAGTCAACTCGAAGACGCGCAGAATATTCGTTCTGAACACTCACTACCATTCGGACCATGTCTTCGGAAACAGCGTCTTCGCCGATACCAAAGCGGTGATAATTGCTAATCAGAATTGCAACCGCAGCATGAGGGTCAAGTCTGAGAAACTTCTCCTCGGATATCGTAAGAGGGACCCAAAACTCTCGAGCATGCTTCGAAGCGTAAAGATCGCCTATCCTGACATTACGTTCGCGCGCGAAATCGAGACGCAATTGGATGATCTGCTGGAGGCGGAGATCATCCATCCCACGGCGAGGGCTCACACCGATGGCGACTCGATGGTGTTCGTGCCTAGAGACAGGGTTGTGTTTGCTGGAGATATTCTCTGGGTGGGTTATCATCCGAACCTGGAGGACGCCGACCTCCAGGGTCAGATTCGAGCCTTGAAGATGATTTTGAGACTCAAACCTCGTCGAATCGTCCCTGGCCACGGGCCAGTCTGCGGACCAAGAGAGGTCGAGCGTCTTATCAGATACCTGGAAGAGCTGGATAGGAACATCCGTTCAGGCACGCGGAAGGGTCTCCCGGGCGACGAGTTCGTTCGTCACGTTATTCCGAGATGGTCTTGGGATTGGAAGATGCGTTGGCTGATGGAGTCCTACATTAGCAATCTTGCGGGGAAGAATTGATCGTGTTATCGTGCTTGTCCGCTGGGCTCTTCTCTCTTCAAGACAGGCAATGATCCTGACGCTGTGTCGGTGGGAGTCGTCTTTCTGATCATGTTGATCAGATGCTGCTCGACGTGTGGAGCAAGAACGCTATCAGGCTCGTGACTCTCCAAGCTCGGACCCTCGGCCACCGCTATGTGGGCTAGCTCCTTCCGGGTCTGTCGCAGCTTCATGAACAATCCCGCAGCGACCGCCGAGAATACGCCTACGCTGCTCGCCGCCAGAAGCGCGAAACCGCTGCCCTGGAGACTCGAGTTGACGTAGGCTTGGAAGTAGTAGTTGTTCGAGTACTCCTCAAAGCTCCAGAAGATGAAGTAGAGGATGACGATGGTCTGGACGATGATCAACAGCTTCGCATAGCCGGGAACATGTCTAGTCGAAGACCCAACGTCGCTCGTCGTCGCATCTCACCGTGAGTAAGCTAAGATCCTTGCTCCTATCCCGCAAAATCTAGTTATGAGTTCGATAAGGGCAAATTGTGCCCATAGAGTTGGATAGCGAGTATCCGGGAACGATCCAAGTGAAGAAGTTCAGTCCGAGAGATGCTCTAACACCCATTGATTGTGCTTAGCGGTTCACAAGAGGATTCGTATCCTTGAA
>Ga0209266_1000272_pt1 | contig 43269 bp, 35 predicted proteins | sample GraSoiAngelo_132_FD_185889 | JGI IMG/M metagenome (GOLD analysis project Ga0209266, IMG submission 185889) | Grasslands soil microbial communities from the Angelo Coastal Reserve, California, USA - 14_0929_02_40cm (SPAdes) (version 2) | ecosystem: Environmental > Terrestrial > Soil > Grasslands ...
TCGAAGTTCGCGAGCACGGTCGCGGCGAACGCGCCGTAAACGGCGGTGCCGCCGAGGAGCGGCGTTGCCGTCATGTGGACCTTGCGCGCGCTCGGCACGTCGAGGACGCCCCACCAGCGCGCGACCTCCCGGACCAGCGGCGTGGCGAAGAACGCGAGGGCGCAGGCGAGCACGACCAGGTAGAGCCAGGGCAGCCGCGCGGCGTAGAACCAGCGCCAGAACGGGGTGAAGAGCAGCACGCCCACGAACACGAACCGCAGCGGCGTCCAGCGGTCGATCATAGGCTCGCCTCGAACGGCGGGGCCCCAGCCCCGCGACGTTCTGCGGCTCGCACAGCCATCACGTGCGGAGCGCCTCGGCGAGCGCTGCACCGACCGCGTCCACCTCGGCGTCGGTGAGCGACGGGTAGCACGGGAGCGAGAGACAGTGCGTCCACAGCCGATCGGCCTCGGGATAGCCGCCAAGACCGAGGGCGTGGTGGATCGGTCGGAAGACGGGACGTCGCACCGCGATGCCCCCCCGCGCGAGGCGCTCGAGAAGCGGACCGACCGGCCGCTCGAGCGTCACGACGAACCGGTGGAACACGTGACGCTCGCCCGCGTCACCCGGGGGGCGACAGCCGGCAAGGGACGCCAGGCGCGCGCGGTAGCGGGCGGCGATCGCCCGCCGGCGGGCGATGAAGGTGTCCAGGCGGCCGAGCTGGCTCCGGCCGAGCGCGGCCTGGACGTCCGTCAGCTTGAAGTTGAACCGCGGCACCAGGTCCTCACGCTCGTCATAGTCTCGTGCGTCGCGGACGCGGGCGACACGCGGAGCCGTGCCGGCGACGGCACCGCCCTCCCCCGTCGTCAGGAGCTTGGTCGCGTAGAAGGAGCAGGCGGCCAGGGCACCGCGTGATCCGACCGGGCGCCCGGCGACTCGGGCGCCGATCGCCTGGGCACAGTCCTCCACGACGGGCACGCCGAGCGCGAGGAACGGGTCGAGGTCCACGGCGAGGCCGAAGGGATGGACGATGACGATGGCGCGCGCACGGCGCGTGAGCCGACGCGTCACGTCCTTGGGGGACGGTCCGAGCGTCTCGGGGTCGGCGTCGGCGAGGACTGGCGTGGCACCGCAGCGGGTGACAGCGTGATGGAGCGCGTCGCAGGCGTAGGTGGGAACGACAACCTCGGCGTCGGGTCCGACGTCGAGCGCGCGAAGCGCCAGCTCCAGCGCCGCGCTGCCCGAGCTCACGACGGCGACGGCCGCGACATCGAGCCGCGCCGCGAGCTCACGCTCGAATCCCTCGACCTCGGCACCCTGGGCCAGATGGCCGGAACGCACGACACGCGCCACGGACTCGGCGTCCTCCGCGCTCACCGTGGGCCTCGAGTGCGGGATCATTGTAGCGGGGGCCGCGGGGCCGGAATATTCCGTGGGTGGCCTGAGACAAGGTGCGACCCGGCTGCATCCCGCAAGCCGCTTCTCGTTCCAGCGTGAGAACCCTTCAAAGATTCAGGAGCAGTCGGACCGACTGGAACGCCTCGGCGTACTTGACCCGCGCCTGAATGCCGCGGAAGTTGGCGCACGACCGCGCCAGCTCGAGGATTGTCAGGTCCTCGATGTTGGTCTTCGATACCTGCGATCGGTGCGCCTCGAGGCTCGCGAGCTTCAGGTCGAGCACATCCGCGACGTCGGTGTAGCAGTTCGGCGCGAAGTTGACCGTCGTCGGCACCTCGAAGAAGAGGAAGTTCGGCACATACCGCGTCGCCGACATCGCGCCCTGGGCCAGGTGGCGATGGTCCTGGTGGGTGTCCTCCGGCGAGTTGACGAAGATCATCCGCGGCTGCACCTCCCGGATCACGGCCTCGAGGCGGACGATGAGGTCGCGCGAGAGCGGCACCTCCGTGTCGGGGTAGCCGCCCCAGAACACCTCGCGCACGCCCAGAATGCGCGCCGAGTCCTTCTGCTCCTGCCGCCGGACCTCCCCGTCGCCTCCGAGCGCGCCGTCCGAGGCGACGAACATGAAGACCACGTGCCCTCGGCGCACGTACTTGGCGAGCATGCCCCCGCAGCCGTACTCGATGTCGTCGGGATGGGCGCCGATGGCGAGGATGTTCACTCAGCGATTCTCAAGGCGAGAGGCACGACCACGTGCTTCCTCCACAGAGGATCGGGAGGGCCTCATCTCCGTGCATCAATAGTAAGTCAAGCGCCGAGAGAAACGGAGCGAATTCCCCATTGAGCTGGGCGTAGACCGGGTGCTCGTAACGCTGTGCCTGCACGGCGATCCCGGCCGCCGCGAACCGGCCCGTGTCTAGGTACCGCGCGCCGTACTGCCCTGCGAGATACGTGTCCGCGCCCACCGCCCGGCAGAAGGCGACCAGCCGCGCCGTCGCGTCATCCGCCGGGCCCCCCTCCTCGACCCCGAGCTCGGAGGCGAGGACCACCGGCGTCACCACACCGAGCGCCTCCGCCAGCCATCGGCTGCTCGCCACCGCCAGCGGAGCCAGCCGGTCCCAGTCCTGACGGTAGAAGGCGACGACCGCGTCGTGGTACCGCTCGAGGTGCGGCGCCTTCGCGTACGCCTGCTCGATCACACGGCGGTGGCGCTCGCGCCACTGCTGCGTCGTGTCGATCGTGACGTCGCGGATCGGTGTGCCGAGGTGCGCGTGTACCGGCACGGTCAGCCAGCGCGGGCCGCCCGCCGTCTTGATGCGGTTCCGGTTCTGCCAGCCGTTCTTCTCGTACTGGACCGTGTCGAGGAAGATGAAGCGGTCGGCGGCGGCCCACTTGGCGAAGTACCCGAGCCACGGCAGGTAGTGCGGCTGGTGGATCGCGACCTTCATGGCCGCTTGAGAAAGATCGGGTTGGACAGCAGGCGCCCTGGACCGCGGGCGTCGAGCCGGTAGAACGCTGGCCCGCCGTCGTAGACCTCGCGATGGACGACGCGGAAGGGTGTCGTGGCGGTCCAGGCGCCGGCGAGCGTCCCGTTCCTGATGAGCGCGACGCGCACCGGGCGCGCCGCGCCGTCCACGGCGTCGATGCCCAGGCGGACCTCGAGCAGTGAGCCCTCGCGCGTGCTGAGCGTCTCGCCCGAGATCGCGTTGCGCACGCCGTCGGTCACGCTGAACTCCGCGAGGGCGAGCCCCGGATCCGCGCCGCGGGAGAGCGCGTACATGCGCCCGTGCTTCAGGGCGTCGAGCGCGGCGCGCTCCGTTCGCTCGGACACGAGGAAGACGGTCTGCACGGGCCCGATCCTCTTGCCCTCCGTGACGCCGTGGAACCCCGACTCACCCATCGCCCACGCTGGGCGGCTTCGCTCGCCGGCCGCGTACTGGCGGAGGAGTTGGTCCCAGCCCCCGCCCCCGAGGTCGAAGCGCGTCGTGTCCTCGTACACGGCCCCGAACGCCGTGTAGCGAAAGGTGCGCAGCAGGTCGTCGGGATATGGGTCCGTCTGCCACGCGACGCGGATGGGGCCGAGCCACTGCTCGCCGCTGTCGCGCGCCTCCGGCAGCGACCACACGGTCACACCGCCAAGCCGGTCGATATAGTCGATGAGCGCCTGGTGCGGCGCGAGGCCGAGGTCGCTGTAAGGCGGATAGGGATCGACCGCGAAGGGCCACGCGCGCGCGAGCGCGAGTGCGCCCACCGCGCAGAGGAACCCGCCCGGGAGCCAGCGCCGGCGGCGGACGAGGACGACGGCGTGGCCGACCCGCTGAACCGCCCGCCGCTTGGCGACGAGCAGGAGGGCGCCCGGGATGAGGAGGAGGCCCGGGACGAGGTCGAGCGCGACGGTCCAGGCGAACCCCCCGGCGGCCATATTCCCGGTCACCGGAAGCGCCTCGAGCGCCTCCCTGGCGAGGCCGAAGACGAGCAGGTTCTTCTGGGTGTTGTGGGCCGTCATCTCGAGCGCGAGCGGCGAGCCCGTCCAGTAGTAGTGTGGCACCACCTCCACCCCGGCGATGAGGAGCACGCGCGGGTTGCGCCGCCGCGCCTCGGCGACCGTGTCGAGGAAGCGCCCGACCCCGCCGTCGAGGATGGAGCGTTCCTCGCGCGCCACGCGCGTGAGGGCGCGGAACGGCGGCGGCCCGTACTCGACGCGGAGGAGATAGTTTTCACTGAGCAGCAGCGCACCGACGCCGCTCTTCTCCGCCAGGGCGGCCAGCTCGTCGAGGGAGAAGTCGCCCGTCGAGAGTGTGGAGTGCACGTGGAGCACCGCCGGCAGCCGCTCGGGGTCCGCGGCGCCCGCCGTTGAAACACCGCAGAGGAGTGACACCAGGATCGCGACCACACGCGCCTGTCGTAGGTCCACCTTCGCAGGCGCCGGGCTCACGGTCCCCGCTCCAACAGCGCCGCGCCGCTCCGGCGGCAGGCCACCCACGGCGGGAGCCGGCCTCGCTACAATATCCGCTTCTCCCGCACGAGCGCCTCGTACACGGCGCGCATCTTGGCCTCGGCCACCGCCGTCGAGAACGCCTCGGCGCGGCCGATCGCCGCCTCCCCGAGCTTCTCCCGGAACGGCTCGTCGCGCCCGAGCTCCACGAGCGCCCGGGCGAGCGCCTCGGGGTCCTCCGGCGGCACGAGCCGCCCGCACTCGCCGTCCACCACGACGGCTGGGATCCCGCCCACCGAGGCGCCGACAACGGGAATCCCGAGCGCCATCGCCTCGACGAGGGCCCGTCCCATCCCTTCGTTGCGCGACGGGGCGGCGACGACATCCGCCGCCGCCAGGGGCGTCACGACGTCCGTGACGATGCCGGTCACGTGCAGGCGGTCGGCGACGCCGAGGACTTCGGCGCGCCGTTCGAGCGCCGCGCGCTCGGGCCCATCACCGACAAGCAGCACGCGCGCGGTCGGCACGCCGGCGCGGAGGCGTGGCAGCGCCTCGACGAGGAGGTCGAACCCCTTGATCGGCACCAGGCGTCCGAACCCGACGACGAGATACGCCTCGGCCTCCACCCCAAGACGCGCGCGCGCCACCGGCCGCGACGGCGCCGTCGCGCGGAGCCGCGCCGTCGGCACGCCGCTCGGCACCGTCACATACTGCGCCGGGCTTCCGATCCCACGCGCCAGGTGCTCGTCCGTCCCACGCTCGGTGAGCGTGATGATCCGGTCGCACCACGCGGCTGCCCGCCGCTCGAGCGCCGTATAGACGGCGGTGCGCCGCGGACCAAAGTACCCGTAGAAGACGTGGCCGTGCGGCTGGTGGATGACGGCGGGCACGCGCGCGATCCGCGCCGCGAGGCGCCCGACGAAGCCGGCTTTCGAGGTGTGGGTGTGGACGATGTGGGGCCGGTCCGCGCCGATGAGGCGGAGGAGCCTGTAGACCGCCGCGACATCGGAGGCCAGCGCCACCTCGCGGCCGAGCGACGGCACATCGACGAGCCGGCACCCGCGCCGTCGAGCGTCCTCGAGGACCGCATCGACGGACTCGCGGAAGGAGACGGCCAGCGTGCACGCGTAGCCCGCGCGCGCGAGCGCGACGACGGTTGCGACGGTGTTCTCCGGGGAGCCCCCGACGGTGAGGCGCGTGATCACGTGGAGGACGCGGATCACCGCGAGTCCTTCCGCGCGTAGAGCTCGATCGACGGACCCACCAGCCAGCGCGCGCGCGACACGCGCGCGACGGAGGCGGCGGCCACAGCGACGAGCGCGCGCTGCCACCCACGCGCGTCGGTCGCTGCGAGGGCCGAGTTTCTCAGCTCCAGAGTCGTGAATCCCGCGCGCTCGACGAGACGGCGGAGTCCCAGCGCGGTCAAGGCGAATTGGTGGACGATCGGGTACGCATCCCACTCCCACCAGCGCGCGAACGGTCCGAGGGCGCTCAGCGTCCTCACCCACGGTCGATGGAAGCTTGCGTTCGGGACCCGGATCGCGAGGAGCCCTCGGTGGGCCAGGACGCGGTGCACCTCGCGGAGGATGGCATTCGGCTCCCCGGCTTGATCCACGACGTTGACGAGCGTGACTGCGCCGATCGACCCGTCCCGGAACGGAAGCTGGCCGGCGTCGGCCTGGACTGCGACGAGTCCCTCGCTCTCGCGAGCAACCGTGCACGCCTCCCACGAGAGGTCCGTGCCGACCGCGCCCCATCCACGTCGACGGGCGGCACGCAGGAGATGTCCTCCGCCGCATCCTACGTCCAGGAGCAACGCGTTGAATCCCGGGCGGGCCCCAAACGCGTCGAGCCGGTCGAGCAGGGAGACGAACAGCCCGGCCCGTTCCGCGCTCACGCCTGCGTGACTGAAGCGGTGCAGGTACTCGCTCTCGTAATGGCGCCGAAGCTCGAGGGCGGTCGGCGGCACGGCGATGACCGAGCTCCAGCAGCGCAAGCATCGGCGATAGCGCGACCCTCGATACAGGAGCGAGCTCGGCCGGGTCTCGCCCCCGCACGCCGAACACATGACCGGCCGGCCTGCTGGCGCAGCGGGCCGCGCGGCAAGTCGAGTCAGCTCGTCCTCGAGCGCGTCCATCGTGCGGTCCCACGTGTAGTGGGCCTCGACGTGGCGGCGGCACGCCTCGCGGAGGCGCGCGTGGGCCTCGGGATCCTGCTGCTCCGCCTCGAGGTACCGCCGAATGTCCTCGGCCATCGTCTCGGGGGCCAAACCGCGGAGGATCAGAGAGGGCGAGAGCGGGAGGAGGATCTCCGGTGTCGCCCCGACAGGCGTCCCGAGCACGGGCGTGCCACACGCGAGTGCCTCGACCGTCACGAGCCCGAAGCCCTCGAGCTCGCGCGTGGGGAGGATGAAGACATCCGCGGCCTGGTAGTAGAGTGGCAGGGCCTCGTCCGGAATAAACCCGAGGAATCGCACCTGCTCGCGAAGCCCGAGCGCTTCGCTGAACGACTCGAGCTCCTGCCTGACCGAACCGACCCCGCCGATCAGCAGCAGGGCCTCCGGCCTGTCGCGCTTCAGGATCGCCATCGCCCGGATCAGGAGATCGAGACCCATCCGGCGTTCGAGGTTCCTCACGGTCAGGAGCAGGGGCCGCTCAGCCGGAAGACCGAGCCTCGTTCGCACGGCGGCGCGGTCCGCCGCGGGGCGGAACCACGTCGTGTCCGCCGCGCCGGGGATTTTGACGACCCGATCCCTCGGAACGCCATAGAGCTTCCAGAGCTGCTCGGTCGAGTAGTCGCTCAGCACGTGGATCGCGGTCGCCCGTCTCAAGCACGCCCGTTCCGTTCCCCACAGCGCGGTGAGTCCGATCCGTCCTGCCCAGCCACTGCGGTGGTGCGCCGTCATCCCTCGGCGGGAGCGGAACTCGAGCGGCGCCGGCGAGTGAAAGCTGTAGAGGCGCGGCAGTCCCCGTACTGCCGGCGACATGAGCACCCCGACCCCTGCGAGCGGTTGATGCACGTGGAGCACGTCGGCGGGGGCGTCCCGAAGCTCGAGCGTCACGACTCGCCGCGCGCCCAGAACCGAGCTGACGACGAATCGTCGGACCGTTCGCCGGTCGACTGCGAAGCGACGGATGCGGACACCCTGCCGCTCCGCGGTGGCCGCTTCGCCGTCGGTCGTGGCGCGGCAGACGACGCGCACGTCATGCCCCCGCGCGACCAGCCGCGACGACTGCTCCCAGAGCATCCGCGTCCCCCCGCCTTCGGCCGGCGTGGGCGAGACGTCGGAGACCATGAGGACACGGAGCTTCGCCCTCACGCGCCGCTCACCTGAGCGTCCATACGCCCCGCGGCTCCAGGTACTCTCGGATCCAGAGCTCCGCCATCATCAGCGTCCAGAGGCGATCGGCGTGTGTTCGCGCCCCCGCGAGGTGCTCGGCCTTGAGGCGCTCGACCGCCGCAGGCTCGAAGAGCCCGCGCGCTCGGATCTGGTCGGGCGCAAGAAGCTCTTCCAGCGTGCCGCGCAAGTCGGTCTTGAGCCAATCCCCCAGCGGGATCATGAACCCCTGCTTCCGGTGGGAGAGCACCGGCGCGGGCAGGATCTGGGCGAACGCCGTCTTGAGGAGTCCCTTCAGCCGCAGCCCGGGCATCTTGGTCGTCGGAGGCATCGCGAGACTCGCCTCGATCAGCTGGTGATCGCAGAACGGGGCGCGGAGCTCGAGCGAGTTGGCCATGCTCATCCGATCGGCCATCGTCAGCAGGTCGTCGGGTAGGTAGGTCTCGAGATCGATCCGGAACGCGCCGTCCAAGGGATCGCCGTGGTCGCGCGTGGCGAAGGCGCTCCGCTGGGCTTCGTCGACGGGCCCGGCGAGCTCGGCGCGGAGGGCGGGCGTTGCCAGACGTCCCAGGCGGTCGTCGTCGAAGAACCGGGTCCAGCCGATGTAACGGTCGGGCATGGGCGCGTCCGCACCGGCGACGAAGCGCCGGACCCAGTCGCCGAGATTCCGGCTCGAGGGCGACTCGGGCACGAGGTGCGGGGCGACCGCCGCGAGGCCGCGGCGGAGTGCCCGCGGGAGCCGCGCGTAGAGCTCCGACACGCGGACGCCGAGATACCGCGGGTAGCCGCCGAAGGCTTCGTCGCCGCCGATCCCGGAGAGCGCGACCTTCACGTGGCGGGCCGTCGCCTGCGCCACGACGAACGTCGGCACGGCCGAGGAATCCGCAAAGGGCTCGTCGAAGTGTCGCACGATCGACGGAAGCAGGTCGGCGACCTTCGGCTCCAGGATTTCCTCGTGATGCTCGGTCGCGAAGCGCTCCGCGACGAGCCGCGCATACGGGAGCTCGTCGTACGAGGCGAAGGCGCGGCCGAAGCCCACCGAGAATGTGGTGATGCGCCCGCCCGTGACCTCCCGCATGCTGGCGACCACCGCGCTCGAGTCCACGCCGCCCGAGAGGAAGACGCCGAGCGGCACGTCGCTCTCGAGGCGCAGCCGCACCGCTTCGCGGAGGTGGCTCCGCACGAGGGTGGCGGTGTCCTCGACCGCCGGCGGCGCGACCGCCGCCGGCGTACCGGCGGGCAGGCGCCAGTAGCGCCGGAGGCTCAGGCGGCCGCCGCGGAGGGTCCCGGTGTGGGCCGGCGGGAGCTTCGCGATCCCGGCGAAGATCGAGCGCGCCGCCGGCGTGTACCCGAACGCCAGATAGTGATGGAGCGCCTTCCAGTCGAGCGACCGCGACACGGCCGGGTGCCGGAGCAGGGCCTTCGGCTCCGAGGCGAAGAGAAAGAGGCCACCCCGGTGCCAGTAGTAGAGCGGCTTCTTGCCCAGGCGGTCACGGGCGAGGAAGAGCGTGCCGCGCGCGCGGTCCCAGATCGCGAAGGCGAACATGCCGTGGAGATGGGTGACGCACGCCTCGCCGTACTCGGCGTACGCGCCCAGAATCACCTCGGTGTCGCTCTGTGTCCGGAACCGGTGGCCCCGGGCCTCCAGCTCGGTGCGGAGGCGGCGGAAGTTGTAGATCTCGCCGTTGAAGACGATCACCAGGGATCCCGACGCATCGGTCATCGGCTGCCGTCCGGTGCGGAGGTCGATGATCGCGAGGCGCGTCATCCCCAGGGCGGTCTCGCCATCGTTCCAGGTGCCAGTGTCGTCGGGCCCCCGATGCGCGAGCAGGGCCACCATCGCCGAGATGAGGTCGGACGGTGGGGCGCCGACCCAGCCCACGATGCCGCACATCAGCGCCCCCCGCTCACGGCCTCGAGCAGGGCGAGGACGCGCCCGGCGGTGCGCTCGGTCGAGAAGAGCGGCGCGCGGGCGAGCCCACGACTGCGAAGGTCGCGAGCGAGGCCCGTGTCGCACAGCACGCGGGCGATGCTGTCCGTGATCGCGGCTTCGTTCGCGGCGTCCACCAGAAGTCCTGCGTCCGCCACGACCTCGGGCAGCGCGCCACGGTCCGACGCGACGACGGGCGTCCCACACGCCATGGCCTCGAGCGCGGGCAACCCGAACCCCTCTTCGAGCGAGGGCAGCACGAAGACCGAGGCGCCGGTGTAGAGCGCGGGAAGATCGTCGTCGTCGATGAGCCCCGGGAACACCACGCGGTCCTCCAACCCGAGCCGCGTGGCCAGCGCGGCTAAGAGCGGCCGGCCGGCCCGATCGCCGCCGGCGAGCACGAGGGCGTGCCGCGACCGAAGGGATCCCGGGAGGGCGGCGTACGCGCCCAGGAGTCGTGGGAGGTTCTTGTGCGGCATGAAATTCCCCACATAAAGAATGTAGGCCGAGGCGATCCCGTAGCGTAGCTTTACCGTATCGGCTCCCGGCGCGGGCTTGAACTCCTGGCCCAGGGCGTCCGGGATCACCATCACCTTCGCCGGGCTGACGCCGAGCCGCGCGACGATCGCGCGCCTCGAGTGCTCGGAGACCGACACGATCGCCGACGCGCGCCAGGCGTAGAGGCGCGCGAGCCCGCTCACCGTGACGTCGTAGACGGGCCGGCGTCGACCCGGATAGCCGATGAAGAAGAGGTCGTGGACGGTGATGACGACCGGGCACGGCGCGGCGAGCGGGCCCTTGTAGTCCGGCGACAGGAACACCGCGACGCGGTCCTGGGCGAGTGCACGGGGCAAGGCCACCTGGTCCCACCACGGCCTCGGAGGGCCGCTCAGCACGCGATGGCGCACCCCCGGCAGCCCGAGATCGGATCGCGCACCGGCGTCCCCGTACACGATGCACTCCCACCCCGCCCGGGACGCCGCGCGCAGCACCTCGACGAGGTAGCGACCGATCCCGGTGCGGACGCCGGGCCGGAGCTCGCGGCCGTCGACGCCGAGCCGCACGGCGCTCGCTGGCGTTCTCGTGCTCATCGCTCGACGACCAGCTCTTCGTACACTCGGAGGATCGTCCCCGCGCAGCGGGAGATATCGAAGGCCGTCTCGGCTCGTTCGCGCGCGCGCGCGCCCATGCGTCGACGAAGCGACCGGTCCTCGATGAGCACTCGGACGCGCTGCGCGAACTGCTCGACGTCGCCGACGGGGACGAGCAGGCCGGTCTCGCCGGCCTGAATGACCTCGCGGCAACCTCCCCGGTCGTAGGCGACCGCCGGCACACCGCACGCAGCTGCCTCGATGAGAGTTCTCGGTAGTCCTTCGCGCAGACGGCTCGGTAGCACGAAGGCGTCCAACGCGGCGTGGAACTCGTCCATCTGCTTGACCTGGCCAAGGACCGCCACCCGCTCGTGGAGCCCCGCGGCGACGATCGCCTGGCGAAACCGGTTCGTCAGGGCTGCCGAGCCACTCCCCGCAAAGACGAACCGCGCCTCCGGGCACGCCCGCAGCACGATGGCGGCGATGTCGAGCAGGTCGAAGATTCCCTTGCCGGGGATGATCTCGGCCGCCATTCCGATGAGCGGCCGGTCCCCAACGCCCCAGCGTTGCCGCACCACGGCCCGTTTTTCCGCAGACGGGCAGAAGAGCGCCAGATCGACGCCGTTCGGAATGACGGGTCGGCGGCCCTCGGGGGCCATGAAAAACCGCCGCGCCACGTCTGCCGAGACGCACACGATCCGGTTCGCCCATCGCTCGAGCAGGCGGTCGAAGAACCACGCCCGGGTGCCCACCCTCGCGTGGAACACGAGCGGCCGCCGCATCGTCATCGCATAGAGGGCGCTGCGGGGGATCTCGGTATGGAGCACCGCGATCCCCTGCCGCTCGATCACCGTGGAGATGAATCGCCTGGTGTCCTTGATGTCCCGCCACCGACCTCCCCGAAAGGGAGCGCACGCCTTGACGAAGACCGGGACGCCCAGTGCGCGACATTCCCCTTCGAGATCGCCGGGCGACGGAACGATCACCGTATACTGCGCCCCTTGCGTGTGAAGCGCCCGCATCACGGCCAGCATGCTCTGCTGGCCGCCGCCGAGCGATGCCCGGTCGGAGATATAGAGCACTCGAATCATGCCGGCCCGCGGCCCCGGCTCGGCCCGAGCACGGCCCTGTAGATCGCGCCGACCTGGTCGACCATCGCCTCGCTCGTGAACCGCGCGCGCGCGCGAATGCGGGCGGCCTCGCCGAACCGTCTCCTCAACTCCGCGCTCGAGAGGAGTTCGACGATGGCGTCGGTGAGCGCCGCGACATCTCCGGGCGGAACCAGCAGGCCCGTCTGCCGGTCCTCGATGACCTCCGGGATGCCTCCCAGGCGACTCGCAATGGCGGGGCAGCCGGCCATCGCAGCCTCGGTCAGCGACAGCGGGAACCCCTCGCGTTGCGTCGAAGGCAGGACCACGAGATCGAGCGCCGACAGAACGGCGGGGACGTCGTCGACGAGCCCCAGGAATCGCACCGCGCCTTCCAGGCCCCGCGCCGCCACCTCGGTCCTGAGCTCTGCGGCCTGGCTTCCCTCCCCCGCCCAGACGAAGATCGCCGACGGACACCGCGCGAGAACCCCTGGAATCCCGTCGAGCAGGACGCGATGGCCTTTTGGCGGTTCGAGCGAGGCGATCGTTCCGATCGCCAGCCGGCTGTCGGCCAGGCCCCACCGTGTGCGCACTGAGGTGCGCTGCCGGAGCGAAACATCGAACTCGGCAGCGGGGACGCCGTTGTACACGACCGAACACCGGTCCGCCTTGGCCCAGCCTCCTCCGACGAGGGCGCGGCGGACCGCGTCGGCGCAGCAGACGATCTTGTCCGTGCAGGCGTTCAAGAGGCGCTCTTTGAGCGCGGTCCAGCCCCGAAGTTCCGGCATCGTGTGCCAGTGGTGGACTCGGCCCGCTCCCGCCGCCAGCGCCGCCAGACGTCCGAGGACCCCCGCCGGAAGGGCGTGCGTATGAACGATCGCCGCCCCCGTTGCCCTGAGGGCCCGGGCCACGGACGCGATGGCCAGCGGGCTCAGATAGACGTCGTGCCGGAAGACACGCGTCGCGACCCCTGCCTGCGCCAAGGATTCCAGCACTGGGCCGCCGCCGGACAGTCCCCACGCCTCCACCTCGACCTGTCTGGCGCGCAGGCCCAGCACGAGCGTGGCCGCCACTCGCTCGAGACCGCCGACCCTCCAGTCTTGCGCGAGATGGACAACTTTCACGATGCGGCCCCTGCCGGACGGGCACTCGCGTCCAAGAGTCGGCGGACGACGGCGAGCATCTCGCGCGCGCGATGGTCGTAGGTGTGGCGCGCCAGCACGTGCTCGCGTCCCTGGCGTGCGATCCGTCGGCGCTCCTCCGGCTCGTGCAGGTACCGGCGCGCGAGCTCCACTGCCTGCGTCGTCGAGCCGAACATCACCAAGTGGGTCCGGTCACCGAACAGGGCCTCCAGGTCACGCTTGCGCTCGACCAGATAGAATCCACCACAGGCCAGCACCTCGAAGGTCCGTGGGCTCACCTGATAGACCTTCTCGGCAGGAAACCGCTTCCCACCAGAGCCGGTGAGGCTGATCACGATATCGGCGGCCGAGTACACCTGGCGCCACTCCTCCGGCCGCAGGCTGCCGCCTCTCAGGCACGCTCGCAGAGGGTCCCCCCGTGGAAGACGCTCGGCCCACCCCGGCCCCCAGATCCCCAGGCGAAAGCCCGTGAAGGCTTCGAGAAGCTCGGCGCGTTCTGGATAGAAGGAGCCGACGAAGGCCACCTCGGCTCCCCATCGCTCCGTCGCGCCGGCGTCGATCGGAACCGGAAAGTGAACCTCGGGATCGGCGGCGACGGGGAGGAGGGAGCCGTGCGTGTGACCCGCGTCACGCATCCGCCCCAACACGTCGGTCGACTGACAGAAAAAGTGATCGAAGTGGCCCCCGCATCGCTCCGCCGCCTCGATGTAGCCGGGATCCCCCGGGTAGTCGAAGAACTGGCACACCGTCGGGATGCCGCGACGGCGGATCGCCGCCCAAGTCTCGGGAGCGATGTTCAGGGTCCAGTGGCTGACGAATACCTCGGGCCGGTCGCGAGCAACCTGGGCGAGGAGCGCTCGGTTCAGCCGCGCGCGGTCCCACGCCGCCAGAGCCGGGACCCACTGATGAACGCGTCCGGGGAGACGGAACGCCTTGAAGTCAGCGACCCGAAGCTCCACGCCAGCGCGTAACAGGGCGCGCTCGGTGTACTCCGTGACCGTCGGATAGCGTGGATTGTGGTAGCCACAGTAGAAGAGCCTCAACGCCTGTCCGCCAGCCAAGCCTTGAGGGCGAGATAGAGCGCCGACCCCAGGGCCGGGCGCCTGCGCCAGGCCTTCCAGCACCACCGCCTGGCGTCTCGCCACGAACCGCGTTCCGCATGATCGAGGCCGACGGCATACCAGCTTCGTGCCTCGAAGGCCCGCAGCACCGCCCGTAACCGAGGATCGGCCTCGGCGAGGCGCGTCAGCTTCGCGACGAAGCGCAGGCGGGCGGCCTGGAATTCGGGCGACCGCATGGTGTTGTCTCCGTGACGGCGCCACTGATGGACGACGCCCGGCAAATAGCCGAACACTGCGCCGGCCAGCGCGAGGCGGACGAAGAGGTCACACTCGTCGAACCCGGAGAGCTCAGGGTCGAAGCCGCCGACCCGCCGCAGCCACTCAGTGCGGCAGAGGGCCGTGCCGAGGGCCACGGGACCGCGGTCGCTCAGGCACGCTCGTACGAGGCGGTCGTGAGGCACCGCCCGACTGATGTAGCGATCGATGACGCGCCCGTGCTCGTCGATGCGCTCGTAATCCGAGTACACTATCGCGACCCGGTCGCCCTCCGCCTCGCCGACGGCGATCTGCCGCTGGAAGCGGTTTGGGAGCGATCGATCGTCCTGATCGAGAAAGGCCGTCCACCGCCCGCGCGCCTGCTGGAGTCCCATGTTACGGGCGGCCGCGATTCCTCCGTGCGGGGTCGCGACGTAGCGGAATCGGCCATCGTTCAAGAACGGCGCGATCGCCGGATGGGGGTCGACCGGCGACCCGTCATCGACGAGGAGCGCTTCCCAGTCCTCGAACCCGTCCCGCTGGACGCTCGACAACGCCTCACGGAGCCAGCGTAGCTGCCGATAGAGCGGCACGATGACGGACAGCGAGCGACTGCTCATGCAGAGCGCGCAAAGGCGCGGCCCTTCGCGACCACCACGGCCACCGCCTCGCGCACCTCCGGAACGCCGACGAGATAGAGGCCGAGCGGATAGAGGCCGGTGAACACGCCCGTCTCGATGGTCAGGAACAGAAGCGGCGAGCCCCACGGTGAAACGTCGAACAGCGCCGCCAGTCCCCGGATCGCGATCCCGGAGGCGACCGCCACGACGGCGAGACGCCCCGTCCAAGGGGCGGCCTGCCAGAGGGCAAACGGGGTCGTTTGAGCCTCCGCCAGCCGCACCACCAGGGCGAAGATCGCCAGCCTCGACACGGTCATCGCGATGGCGATCCCGAACACGTCAACCCACGGCACGAGCAGCGCCATCAGGAGGATTTCGAGCGCGACGGCGAGCCCGGTCGACATCGCCGCTTGCTTGAGTCGCTGTCCGGCGTAGAGAACGACCTGAAAGAGACCGGTCAACGCGCACGCGGCCGTCGCCGGGAGGAGCAGCAGGACCAGGCGACTCGCGGTGCCGAGGTCCGCGTCGCTGAAGGCTCCGCGATACAGGAGCAAGGACAGCATCGCGTCCCGGCCGACCCAGAGCGCCGACAGCAACGGGACCAGCAGGAACAGGGCCAGCCGAAAGGCGCGCTCGATCTCCGCCTTGAGGGCGGCCCAGTCCCCGGATGCCGACAGCGCGGAGAGGGTGGGAAGCAGGGTTCGGCCGATGAGCATGCTGAGGAAGCCCAGCGACAGGGGCATGAACTTGCTGGCGTAGTAATAGAGGGAGATGGCTCCGTCTCTGAGAAACGACCCGAACCAGCGATACGCGTAGTCGCTCAGCTGGCCGAAGATTCCGATCACGGTGATCATCGTGGCGGCGACGAGCGCGTCGCGGACCGTCGGGGTCCACCGGAACGACGGCCGAAGCCGGTGTCGGCCGCGAAGCAGCAGCCAGAAGACGATCGTGGTCACGACGCTGTCGAACCACACCAACGCGACGAGCAACTCGATCGCCTGATACGGTCCCCACGAGAGGAGCATCGCCAGTTCGACCGCCTTCGCCACCAGAATCACCACATAGGGAAGCGTGAATCGGCCCTCGATGTTGAGGAGCGCCATCAACGATGACCGAAGCATGGCGAGAATCACGGTGGGAAAGAGCAGTCGGGTCAACCGCACCGTCGTTGCAAGCTTGTCGCCGTGAAATCCCGGCGCGAGGACGGTCACGAGGGGCGGGGCCAGGGCATAGACAAACGCGGACACCACGAGCCCAACGACGGCAAGCAGCGTGATCAACTGCGAGACCATCCGCCAGGCTTCCGCCTCCCCCGAGCGGTGGCGGACGTCGGCGAAGAGCGGCGCCGTCAGGGTCGGAAAGGTGGCCAGTAAAAAGACGCTGCCGACGAGGTCCGGCAGCCCCAGTGCCACGACGTACGCGTCCATCGTCGATGTGGCGCCGAAGAAGCGCGCGACGCCGGCCTGAAACCCGAGGCCGACGGCGATCGTGACGACATTGACGAACCCGATGGACCCGGTGAGCCGAATCCAGTCCCGACGCTTCACCCGGTCCTCGTCGCGCTCACCAGCAGCGATTCGCCAAGGCCGAACGCGGCGGCGATTCGCGAGCCGACGCGGAACGCGGACCGCGCGGGACGTCGCTCGAACCAGGGACGCTCCGGGACGTGTCCTCGCACCACTTCCGTGCGGTGACGAAGGCCGGACGCCCACCAGGTCCCCTTGGGGATCGTGCGGATGTGGAAGTCGGTCCATCCCGCGGTCCGCAGCACCAGGGCCAGCGTGCGCGGTGAGAAGTGAAAGAAGTGTCGGGGCTCCGCGATGCCCGTCCAGTACGGCTTGAGCAGCCTGGCCGAGAGGGACACCGCGTTGGGCACCTCCAGGCGTAACTCACCCCGGCGTTTCAGCACGCGGCGGGCCTCACGCATCGTCCACACCGGGTCGGGGACATGCTCGAGGACGTGCCAGAGCACGACCGCGTCGAACGACTCGTCCGGCACCGCCTCGAGCGACTTCGGAGTCTCCAGCACAGGTATCCCCGTTTCCTCGGACACCCGGCGCGCGAATTCGGCGTCCCATTCAAGTCCCGTGGGCTGCCATCCGAGGTCTCTCAGGACGCCGAGGAAATATCCGCGGCCGCAGCCGATCTCCAGCACTCGTCCACCCGGCACCCAACGGGGCACCCGGTAATGGACCCGAAGCACCCGGCGCCTGAAACACCAGGCGGCCAGTCGCCGGCCGGCGGAGAGGCGATCCGGGGCGCCGTACCCGAGCCCGCGCGCGAAAACGTCGCGTTTCACCCGATCCTTCCAGCGGTCGAAGACGGTGCCTGCCGGATTGAAGATCCGAAAGCCCTCGCGGGCGTCCTCGGTGTGCGGACCGTAGTCGGAGCCGTACAGTTGCTTGAGCGCCGAACCGCGCGGACGTGGGTTCAGGAAGATGAGGCCGCAGGCCGCGCAGCGGACGAGCGCGAAGGTCTCGTCCGTGGCCTTTTGGTGATCGCGAATGGTCGCCCAGGGCAACACCCGCTGATTCCGGCACAACGGACAGTCGGATAGTAGCTCGCGCTCCATGCGCTCCCTACCGTGGCCGGACGTCGTCACGAGTGAACCGGGGTGGAGGCCGCGCCTGCGCCGCCGAGCCGCCGCGCCGCCGCCAGCGCCGAAAGTCGTTCCAGAGGTGTACCGTCCCGTAATAGTCTCGAGGTATGTGCAACGAGGCGTGCCTGGAATTTGGGCGTCGCCATCTGCTTCCCGACGAGATCGCCGGCAAGAAGGTGCTGGAAGTCGGATCCATGGATGTCAACGGCTCGCTTCGGGCGATCGTTCAGCGCATGGCGCCGAGTGCCTATGTCGGCGTCGACATCGCGACGGGTCCCGGCGTCGACGTCGTCTGCCGGGTCAGCGAGCTCGTGGCCCGCTTCGGCGAGGCGGCCTTTGACACCGTGATCTCCACGGAAATGCTCGAGCACGTTCGCGACTGGCGCGTGGCGGTCTCGAACATGAAGCGGGTCCTGAAGGTCGGTGGGACGATCGTCATCACGACACGATCGCCCGGCTTCCCGTATCACGGCTATCCTTACGATTTCTGGCGCTATGAGCCCGACGACATGCGGACGATCTTCGCCGACATGCGACTGGACGCGCTGGCGTCGGACCCGCTCGCTCCGGGGGTATTTCTCAAGGCACGGAAACCTGATCCCTTCGTCGAGCGCGATCTCGCCGACGTCGCACTGCATTCGGTGCTCGCTCGCCGGCGGGCGTTCTCGGTGACGGGCCGGGATCTCCTGATCTTCACCCTTCGGCGAGCGCTGTTCACGGCCGCCGGCAGGGTGATCCCCCCATCGCTCAAGGCGCGGATCCGCGCCGGCCTCGACAGATCCGCGAGGCGTGTCCGGCCTCTCTAGACCGTGCGCCCTCGCTGGTCGCGGAGACGCGGCTGGCCTCGCTCCGGCGGACGCGTGCGCAGGCGGCGATTCGTCCCGACCCTTAGCCTTGGGCAACGGCGACGAGCAGCTTGCTGAAGGTGGAAGGCACGCTGTAGTTCATCTCCATCAGCGCCCGGCGGATGAACGCGTGCAGCGCCTTCTCCGCCACGCGATGGGCGCGAGCTTTCCAGCCCTTCGCGGGATGAACCGATCCAACGACGCGCACGGTCTCAAAGCCGGCCAGACACAGTATTTGACGGAGACTGGATTCCGTATAGCCCGCCTCATGGGTGAAATCACGGTACCGGAGGTCCGAGGCGAACGGATTACTCATATTCGGCACCTTGACGAGCAACCGCCCCCCCGCCGCGAGCCCACGTCGGCACGCCGACAAGAATCCGACGACGTCGCCCTTGGGGACGTGCTCCACGATATCGTTGGCGCAAACAAGCTCGAAGCTCGAAGGATTCCTCTCGAGGTACTCGACCGCATCACCATGAATGACATTCACCCAGATCTTCCGACGGCAATGGTCGATCAGTCCCGGGGACAGGTCGATGCCTGTCATCGCCGTATAGCCCCGAGCCTTCAGAAAATACAAGAAGTGTCCCGCCCCGCAACCGACATCCAAGATGCGGGCGTCCTTCTTGTGGGGTAAATAGGGGGCATAATTCGAGGAATAAAACTCGGACATCATCTCGTATTCCTGCGCCGAGAACGTGTTGCCCCTCGAGAAGATCGATCGCTCATAGCCTTCGAACAGCTTGGCGCGATTCGCGGTCATGGAATGCGCGCCCTCATGGTATGAGGCCGCCGTGATCGCGCACGTAGCCGTCCACGGTCGCCCGCCACGTGCCCTGGGCGCTGAGGACGAGCCTGACGCACTCCCGCACGACGCCCTCGCCGCCGCGCGCCTTCGTCACGAAGTGGGCGACCGCCTTGACCTCCGGCGCCGCGTCGGCGACGGCGATGGCGAGGCCGGCGCGCTGGAGCGCCGGGAGGTCGAGCAGATCGTCGCCGACATAGGCGACCGCCTCGGCCGGCAGGCCGTGCTCGGCCATCAGCGCCTCGAGGCTCTCCCCCTTCCGGCGCGCGCCGAGGACGACCGCATCGACGCCGAGCTTGTCGCCGCGCGCCTTGGCGATCGGGCTCTGCTCCCCCGTGATCATCGCGGTGCGCAGCCCCGCCCGTTTAGCGAGCACGATCGCGACGCCGTCGTGCGAGTGGAACGCTTTGAGCTCGTCGCCCCGCTCGGAGAGGATCATCCGGCCGTCGGTGAGGACGCCGTCCACGTCCATCACCAGGAGCTTGACCTGCCGGGCGCGCCGCGTCACGCCTCCGCGCGGCGTCACGCGACGCGCCTGAACTGCCGCGCCGGCGCGGCGCTCGCTCCCGCCGCTGCGAGTCCCGGGAGGGTCACGATGATTGCGGTGAAGAACCAGAAGGGCTCCATGATCCTGACGATGATGAACGAGTTCGCTCCGATCGCGTGCACGAGGAGGCCGACGGTCCCGGCCAGGAATCCCAGCGCCAGCCCTCGCTCCTCGGGTTCGCGGAGCGCCCGGAACGACGCGAGACCGGACTTGAGCACTGACCACACGAGCCACAGGAAGACGGCGAGCCCGATGACGCCGGTTTCCACCAGGGTTCGCGCATACTGCGCGTCCATGAAGCCCGCCCCGGTGACGCCGTAGCCGAGAATCGGGCGCCGCGCCCACGCGTGGAACGCTTGCTGCATGCTGATGAGTCGCGCGGAGGTCGACGGGTCGAAGGCCACCTTTCCGAGCTTCACCGTCGGCGAACCCGTTTCGGGCTCGAACGTGTAGAGGATCCGGTTCACCACTGGCTTCGGGAGCGCGAGCCCAACCAGCGGAGAGACGGCGAGGAGCAGCGCCACGGCGACCACCAGCAGCCGCCGCCGCGTCGAGAAGACGCCCAGAGCGGCGAGCACGAACGGCACGGCCAAGAACGACGCGCGCGAGAGCGTGTAGGCGAACGGCACCACCATCAGCGCGAGCAGTGCGAGACTGGTGAGCCGGACGCGGAGGCGCTGCGTTTCGAGTGCAATGCCGCTGATCACCGCAATCATAAGGACCAAGTAGCCTCCGAACGTGTTCGGTTCGCCTTCACTCCCTTCGAATGGCGCGGAGACCCGCTGGCCCGACGGGATCTGGGCGGCCCCGATGACGCTCACGATCGCGGCGGTCAGGAGCGCCGCGCCGACGAGCCGCCACGCCTGAGACCGGTCGCCGAGGTTGTTGGCGACCATGTAGTAGACGACGAAGTACTCCACGTACTTCAGCACGTAGAAGAATCCGCCCAGCCCCTGCACCGTTCCGGTCGCGTAGCCGAGGAGCGTCGCGAAGGCGGTCACGATGACGTACCACAGGATCGGCCGGTTCAACTGGGTCTTGAGCGTCAGCCCCAGCTCCTTGTTCACCGCAGTCTTCGCGAGCCAGCTGAACGCGACGACGAGGAGGACCAGATCCTCGGTCCTGATCACGACGCGGCGGCCCTCGGCCAGCCCGACGGGCCCGGTGGCGATCTCGGGCGACAACAACATCGAGAAGATCACGAGGTAGAGCCCGACCTCCGTCTTGACGAAGACGACGAGGAAGACGGTGAAGGCGATCAGCAGGACGAGCGCGAAGTCCATCGTTAGCCGCGGCTCCGCGGGAGGTTACTTCACCCGGACGACCTGACTGGCCAGGCCGAGGCGCCCGAGCTCCTGGCTCTTCGCCTCGGCCTCCTCGGTGGTGGTGAAGTTGCCGTGACGGATCACGAACGTGACGGCCTCGCCCGGCTGTGCCGACACCCGCACCTGATGGCCGGCGGCGCGGAGCCGCTCGGCCACTTGCACCGCCCCCCGGAGCGGGAGCGGCGTGCCGACCCGGATCGTCAGCGGCTCCGTCTCGCCGAGCACCGCCACGTTGTCGAACCCCTCGTCCCGCAGGCTCGCAACGAGCGTCTGCGCCTCGCGCGCCGTCGGGATTTTCTCGACCAGCACCGCGTAGACCGCGGCATCGGTCTGCTGGCGGAAGCGCGCGGTCTGGTAGCCAGCCTGGTTCAGCTGGCGCTCGACCCGCTCGGCCTCCGCCGGCATGACGAAGGGACCCATCTCGACGGCAAAGCGCGCCCCCGTGACTGCCGGCGCCGCCTCGCGCGCGGCGATGGCGGACGGGCGTGCCGCGGATGTGACAGGCTGCGGTGCGCTCTCAAGCGTACGGGGGACGGGCTGGTCGAGCGAGCTCTCCGGGGCGCCCGCCTTCTCGGGCGGGCTCGCCACGGGGGGCGGCAGTGGTGGTGCGGCCTCCGACGCTGGGGCGGGCTCGCGGGCGGGCGGCGGCATGGGCGTGGGAGCCGGCGAAATCGGAGGCGCCAGAGCGGGAGCCGGCGTGAGGGGCGGCGCCTCGAGCTTCTCCAAGAGGAGTGCCTTGGGCCGGGGCTGGCCCCGGAGCAATCCGGCGCGCCAGCCGACCACGCTCGCGACGAGCGCGCCCGCGAGGATCGCGATCAGGGCGATGAGCAGCGCGCGGCTTTTGCTCGGCGCCTGGCGCGTCGGCACCGGCTGGGAGGCGGCGAACGGGGCGCCCACGGATCCGCCAATCCCCGCCGCTGCGCCGGTCCCCGCCGCGGGCCCGCCGCGCGCCTCTCCACGCCCGTCGCGACGAAAGAGCCGCCGGAAGAACGCGCCCGCCCGATTGAGGCGCTCCTTGTGGGTGTCGACGACGGTCTCCTCGCCGTAGTAGTGGGTGTAGTAATGCGTGTACGCGTACCCGGCGATCTCCGTCTTGACGTCGTTCAGGACGACGCCCCAGACTTTGCCCCCGACGTTCTCGATGTGGACCTTGGCGCGCTTGAGAACGAGGCGCCCGACCTTCCCCGCCTGGTACACGAGGATCACGCCGTCGGCCTGTGCCGCGACGATCGCCGAGTCGGTGACCGGCAGGACGGGCGGCGTGTCGATCAGAACGATGTCGTACTCATCGCGCACGGCGCGGAGAAACGCGGTCATCGCGGACGTCGACAGGAGCTCGGAGGGGTTGGCCGGGATGGGGCCCGCCTCGATGATGTGCAGGTTGTCGAGGCCAGGAGCGGCCATGATGTCTTCCATCTCGAAGCGGCCCATCAGGATGTCGGCGACGGTGCGGACGCAGTCGCGCCACGGTGTGCTCCCGATGAGGATGTCCGAGAGACCGGGCTCGCGCTCGATGCCGAAGAAGCGGTGGATGCTCGGCCGGCGCAGGTTCCCGCCGACGAGGAGCGTGCGCTGCCCGCTCTGCGCGAGGGTGAGCGCGAGATTGACGATGGTCGTCGTCTTGCCCTCTTGCAGGGTCGGGCTGGTCACGACCAGGACCTTCCCCGCGCGCTCCATCCTGGCGAACTGGACGTTCGTGCGGAGCGTCCGGTAGGCTTCCGCCACCGGTGACTTCGGATCGAAGTGCGTGATCAGGAGCGCGTGACTCAGGAGCGCCTCGGGATCCATCTGGGCGAGCGCGGGTCGACGCTCGAGGACGCGCTGGACCGTCTCGCGCGAGTCGATGTGCGGCACGACGCCGAGCACCGGCACCTCCAGGTAGGCCTCGACGTCCTCGATCGTGCCGATCGAGGTGTCGAGCGTCTCCTGCACGAAGGCCAGGACCAGGCCGAGCGAGAGACCGAGGAGCGCGCCGACCAGGACGGTGTTGAGGGCCTCGGCCCCGACCGGCGTGTCGGGCTCGGTCGCCGGGCGGACGATCGAGACTTCCTCGATCTTCTCCGACTCCTTGATCAGGGCCTCCTGGTGCTTCGCCTTCAACAGAGCCAGGAGGTCGTCGTTGTTCTTGGCCTCGCGCTGCAGCCGTTGCATCGCCAGCTCGACGGCGGGCACCTCCCGGTTCTTCTGCAGCAGGTCGCCCATCTGGCGGTTGAGGATCTCCTCACGCGTCCGGAGCGCCGCGATCTGCGCCGCCACCTCGCGCCGCATCTCCACCCGGATCTCGCGCATGCGGTCATCGAGCGCCTGGAGCCGCGGGTGCCGATCCGTGACCTCGAGCGCGAGGTTGTTCCGCTCGAGGAGGAGCTCCGAGTACATCGTCTGGAGCCGCTGCATCGCCGGGTTCGTCGTGTCGATGAAGACGCGCTCGGACGCGTTTGGATCGGTCCGCGCGAGGCGCGCCTGGACGAGCTCGAGCTCGGTGCGCTGCTGCCGGGCCTTCTCGATGTCGCCCCGCACCTGGGTGAACAGGGAGAGCAGCACCGTCGACTCGGCGCCGGGCGAGATGATGCGGTTGGCCTCACGGAACGCCCACACCTCGGACTCGGCCCGTTTGACGCGCGCCTCGACCTCCTTGAGCTGGGTCTCGATGAACTTCCGCGCTTCCGTCACGCGGAGGTTCCGCTGCTGCCGGTTGTAGTCGCGGTAGACCTCGGCGACGGAGTTCGCGAGATCCCGCGCCTCCCGCGGGTTCGTGGAGGTGGCCATGATCTCGAGGATGCTGGTACTCGGGACGCGCGTCACTTTCACCCTCGAGCTGATCACGTCCAGCGCCGCCCAGTAGCCCTTCGACTCGCGGACCGCCCCGCCCGCCGCGGCCTGCGGCAGCCGGCCGAGCCGCCGGGCGACCTCCTCGAGGATCGGATAGCTCTTGATGAGGGTGACCTGCGTCTCGATGTTGTCCGCGCTCGAGTACGAGAGCACCTCCACCAGCAGGCCCGAGAGCTGGGTCGACTGCTCGAACCGCACGGCCGCGGTGGCCTGGTAGGTCGGCACCTTCTGCTTGGCGAACCAGAAGCTCAGAAGCGCGACGAGCACCGTCGAGGCGATGATGATCAGCCGCCGGCGGCGGATAATCAGCCAGTAGTCGCGGAGGTTCATCTCGTACTGCGCCATCAGCCGCACACCTCGCTGAGCCTCACGCGCCTGGGAACCTTCACCGCGCGCCCTCCGCGACGGGCCCGGTGATGTACATGAACGGCGCCTCGGAGAGGTCGACGGTCTTGGGCGTGGGGAACCGGTGGCCTTTGCCGTCTGCGACGACTTCCAGGCGCGGGCGAAGCGGGTGGTTGCGGTTCACGGCGACGACGCGTCCGACCTCGCCGGTGTTGAGCCGCACGAGCGTGCCGGGCGGAAACACGGAGATCTCGGAGAGCAGCGCCTTGATGAGCGGCGACGCGAACGCCTCGTGCTTGGACTTCACGATGTCCCGGATCGCCTCGTGCGGTCGGAGACGCGGCCGGGCCGACGGCGGGACCGTGAGCCCGGTGTAGGTGTCGATGAGGCCGAGGATCTTCGCGTCCGGGTGGATCGCCGCGCCCGCCAGCCCCTGCGGGAACCCCTGCTCCTGCTCCCGCTCGTGATGCTGCAGCACGGCCTCCACGATCCCCTCGCCCGGCGGGCCCCAGTGCCGGACGATCTCGGCCGAGAGCTTGGGGTGCGACCGGTACTGCGCCTGCTCCGCGGACGTGAGCGCGTCCAGCCGTCGCAGCACGGACTCCGGAAGCTGCCAGAGGCCGACGTCGAGCAGGCACCCCGCCATCCCGAGGGGGACGAGCCGTCGGCGGTCGTAACCGATGTCGGCGCCGATCCGCATCGACAGCACGCCGACCTGCGCCTGGTGGAACGCGAGGTAGTCGACGTCCAGGGGCGCGGCCGGATTGTTGGCGACCCAGAAGAGCTCGCCAGACCGCTCGAGCGACGCGATCGCGTGCACCAGGAGCCGCTCGAGGCCGTCCCACGGGAACGCCACACTCCCCGTCATCACGAGATCGCGCACGCCTGCCAGGAACCGGAGGAGTCCGCCGAAGAGCGCCTCGGCGCTCGCGACCGACGCTGCGGTCGGCGTCGTCGCCGGCGGAGGCGAAGGCGCCGGAGTCTCATGGGCGGGCGCGTGCTCCGGCTCCCGCCGGGGCGGCGGCGCGGCGACGCGTTGGAGCGGACCCTCGGCCAGGCGGGTGCGCGGCAGCGCCGGCGGCACCGCCGCCGGGGCAGCGGCTGCGCCCGGGGTGGCGCGCTTCTCCGCCGGCTCCTTGGGGGGCGCGGTCTTGGGGGGCGCCGCCTTCTCGGCGGGTACGCCGCGCGCGAGGTCGCTCATGCGGACCATCGTCAGACGCCCACCATGTCCTTGATCACCTCGGCGATGATCTTCTCGCCGACCTCCTTCAGCCGCTTCGAGTAGCCGACGAGGAGCGCTACGTCGCAGAGGTTGTTGATCTCCCGCGGCGTCCCGCGCGTGAAGTCGAAGATGAGCTTGACCGCCTCCTCGGTAAAGAGCTGCTTCGTCTGCCCCGCCATCTTCAGCCGGTGGGCGATGTAGTTCGCCGTGTGCGTGTAATCGAGCGTGTTGAGGTGGTAGCGGAGCGTGATCCGCTGGTCGAGATGCTTCATGCGCCGCACTTTGACCGCGAGCTCCGGCGAGCCGATGAGCAGGAGCGTCACGAGGAACCGGTTGTCCGTCTGGAAGTTCAGCAGCAGCCGGAGCTCCTCGAAGACCGCGTCGTCCTCGATCAGCTGCGCCTCGTCCACGATCACCACGCTGTCGCGCTCGGCCTGGTAGTTCCGATAGAAGGTGTCGTTCAGCAGATGGAGAAGCTCGGGCTTGTGCTTCTCCTCCGTCTCGACGCCGAGCTGATAGAGGACCTCGCGGAGGAAATCCACGGCGTTCCAGCTCGGATTGGTGAGCAGGCCGATCTCGTAGCGCTCGGCCTCGAGGCGCTGGATGAGCGCGCGCGAGAGCGTCGTCTTGCCGCAGCCGTACTCGCCGGTGAGCATCCCGCAGCCCTTGCGGTGGCTGACCATGTAGACGAGGCGCACGAGCGCCTCCTCGTGCTCGGGCGACAGGTAGAAAAACTTCGGGTTCGGGGAGTTGTCGAACGGCGGTTCGCTGAGCCCCCAGTACGCTTCGTACATGGGCTATCTCACGACCGGCCCGTTGAAAATGACGAAGAGCCCGGTCACGCCCAACATGAGCGACGCGACCGCCTGCGCGATCGCCAGGTAGTCCTGCCACCACTTCACCGCGACCTCGGGGACCGTCACGACCGCGCCCGCCTCGAGTGGCGGCGCATCCGCCATCGCGTAGCTCTTTCCGTCGCGGAAGGTCACGAAGACGCTCTTGACCTTGGCGCGGTTGGTCGGCCCGCCGGCGAGCGTCACGTACTCCCGGGGCGTGAGGTCGGGCCGGAAGTCGACCGCGCCCGGGGTCTTCACCTCGCCGATCACGTACACCTTGTCCTCGACGATCGGAAGCGTGAGGACATCGCCGTTCTGGAGCAGGATGTCCTGGGCGTCGTCCTTCTCCACGATCAGCCGCTGCAGGTCGACCGGGATCCGCTGCCGTGGTCCCAGGACCCCGCCGCGCTCGACCAGGGCCAGCCGAAGGTCGGCGTACGCGGCGGTGCCGCCCGCGCGCAACACCAGGTCGCGCACGCGGTCGCCCTGGGCCAGCTCGAAGCGCTGCACGATCGTCGCCTTACCCGCGACGGTCGTCTTGGTCGACTCCGGCGTGCCGTTGAAGGCACCGCGCACTTCGACCACGTCCTGGAGCACGGAGAGCGGCGGCACGAACAGCGCGTCGCCGGCCTCGAGCGAAACGTCCGCGGGCGGCGTCAGCGCGGCCGCGAGGTCGACGGCGACCGTCTCCTTGCGCCCGTCCGCGCCGACGCGCGTGAGCCGCGCCTCGCTCCCGGCAGAAGCCTGACTCAGGCCGCCCACGAGCTCGAGCAGGGCACGGAGCGATCCGGTGGGACCGATCTCGTACTCACCGGGACGCCGTACCGCGCCCGTCAGGGTGACGGAAGGGCCGCGGGCCGGAACGTGGATCCGCATGCCCTCCTCGGCGGACGGGTTCTGGGTGAGATCGCCCCCCAGCTCGAAGCTCAGCAGATCCACCTCGGTCACGCCGCTCTTCCGCGTCACCAGCACGCGTCGCAGGCTGCCGCGGGCCGTGATGCCGCCCGCGTCGAGGATCACCTCGTGCAGCCGCCGCAGCGCGGTCACGGCGACCGTCCCCGGCCGCTCCACCTCGCCCGACAGCGTGACCTCGAACGTGCGCGGCAGAATGACTGCGAGCGTGACGTTCGCGAACCGGAACACCCCGCTGGCGCGTGCGGCGACGCGCCGCTGGGCCTCGAGCAGCGTCAGGCCTCCGACCAGGATCGAGCCGAGGGGAGGCACGCTGATCGCGCCCGTCGGATCCACGACCGCCTGGGAGCGCTCGACGTCGAGTCGGCCCGCGATCTGTACCTCCAGCAGGTCACCGGGACCGAGCCGGTACTCCGGCCCTGGCATGATTCGCGTCCCGCCTCCGAACGGCGTCGGTGTCGTGACAGACCGTCCAAGAGTCGACGGCGCGGGCGACGGCGACGGTGCCGGCTGCGGCTGACCAAAGCCGAAACTCGGCGCCAGCAGGGACGCCACAAGAACCACGCAGAGCGTCCTGCGAAGATTGTGCCGGTTCATCCAGGCCCTGAAGAGGGGTGTCGCAATTGTTTCATTGTCTCTTTTGGCGCTCGCGAGCGTCAAGGAAAATGCATGATTGCAATAGTTTCCTTGACACTCGAGCATCAGGTCGATAGCATCGGTTCCGACAATCCGGCCTGGGGCGGACTCTCGAATCGTCAGGAGACCAGATGGCTCCCAAGAGCGCCCGTAACATTCTCCTGGCCGCAGCGTTTTTTGCCTTTCTTGGCGGCGGTTTCTGGCTGCACGCCCTCCTGATGAGCCCACCACCGGCCGGCGGATCGGCGCCGGCGGGACCTGCAAACACGACAGAAGCCTTACAGTCTGCCTTTGTCAGCGTGGCCGAGCGCGTCCGCCCGGCCGTGGTCCATATCGGCACGGTCCAGGTCGCCCGGTTACGCCGTCCCCCGACGCTCGGGCCGTTCGCCGACGACCCCGCGTTCAAGGACTTTTTCGACCAGTTCTTCGGGCGCGGCCCGGGGCGTCGCGAAGAGTTCCATCAAGCGGGGCTCGGCTCGGGCGTCATCATCGACAACCGGGGCTACGTTCTGACGAACCTCCACGTGGTCCGCGGCGCCGATGGAGTCGTCGTGCGCCTGTCTTCGAAGGAGGAGGCCCGCGGGCGGATCATCGGCACCGACGCCAAGACCGATCTCGCCGTCGTACGGTTCGAACCGACGGCGCCGCTCACCGTGGCCTCGCTGGGCGACTCGGACAAGCTCCGCGTCGGTGAGTGGGCGATCGCGATCGGCAACCCGTTCGGGCTCGACCAGACGGTGACGGTCGGTGTCGTGAGCGCGACGGGACGGTCCGACGTCGGTATCACGACGTACGAGAACTTCATCCAGACGGACGCGTCGATCAATCCGGGCAACTCGGGCGGGCCGCTCGTGAACCTGCGCGGCGAGGTCATCGGGATCAACACCGCGATCGTCGCGACGGGTCAGGGCATCGGCTTCGCGATCCCGGCCAACATGGTCAAGCGCGTGACGAGCCAGCTCATCGATCGTGGCAAGGTCACCCGTGGCTGGATCGGCGTCGCGATGGAGCCGCTGACGACGGAGCTGGCGCAGGCGCTCGGGGTGCGGGACGCGCGCGGCGCGGTGGTCGCTCGCGTCTACCCGGGAAGCCCCGCCGCGGCGGCCGGGCTCGTCCAGAACGACGTGATCGTCGCATTCGACGGCACGACGATCGAGGACTACCATCACCTCCAGCGCCTGTCGGCGGACGCGGAAGTGGGGAAAATGGTCAAGCTCGGGATCATGCGGAGCCGCGAGCGCCGCACGCTCGAGCTCCGCATCGCGGAGGCGCCCGACCGCGCCGCCGACACCGCGCTCCCGCCCCGAGAGCCGCGCTAAATAATCGGCGCGATTACGCGACGAAGGGCGGGATCGGCGGGATCTCGACCTGCTGCATCCGGACCTCGCGCACCCCCGGGACCTTCTGCGCGACCTCGACCGCGCGCTCGAGCGCGGTCGTCCCCTCGAGGGTCACCACGTCGCCCTGCGCCTCCACGTTGATCCGGTAGCGGCGCGTGTCCGCGTGCGTGGCGAGCGCCACCTGCACGCGGGAGGCGAGCGCCCGGGAGGCCACGATCCGCCGCCCCTCCTCGGTCGTCGCCATCTCCGGACGGCGTACGAGGCGCTCGAGGATCTCCACGACGGCCTCGTGTCGGAGCTTCTCCGTGTTGATGATGAGCTCGTACAGCAGGGGGTCCGCGATGTCGACCTCGTACAGGTAGCGCATGCGACCCGCCTTCTCGGCGTCGTCGCGACGCACGAAGTCCGCGGCGGCCCGCTGGTTCGGCGTCTCGCCCGTCATCTCCGCGGTGCGTTTGATCCACTGCTTCACGCGGTGCTCGAAGGGTGCGACGAGCCGGACGCGCAGCGCGTGCGGCACGCCGCGCAGCAGCCACTGGCCGCCGCCGCGCATGAGGACGGCGTTGTCCATTTCGGCGAACTCGAACTGCGTCGTCTGCAGCACGGTGATGTGGTGGCGCGTCTCGGTGTCGAACCGCTCGAAGAGCGTCGGCTTGGACTCCTCGAGGTGCGACAGCTTCTCCTCGGCGAGCCCGTAGCGGCGCGCCGCGTCCAGCAGGAGCTCCTGGTTCACATAGCGATACCCGAGCCGCTGCGCGAGCGCCGTGCCGATTTCGGGGCCTCCCGCGCCCATCTGATGCGAGATGACGATGATGGCCATGGCTCACCCCCGCCGGTACTTCTCTTTGAGCGCCGTCGGCGCGATCGCGATCCGCTTGCCGCCGACGTCGTCCAGGATGTACACCTCGTCCGTGAGCGATCCGCTCGCGAATACCTCGAAGACCTCGAGCGCCGCCTCGAGCGTGGCGTCCGGACGCTGGTTCATCATCTGCTCGACGGCGGTGCAGGAGAGACGCGTCATGAGGTCCCCCTCGAAATCCGGGCCAAGGGTATCCCGAAACGGCTCGGACCGGCAAGACGTCGGCCCGCACCCGAGCCCCTCAGCCGGTGATGGGGTGCTCGCGTCGATCCAGGGGCGCCACGCGGACCACAGGCGGGCGGTCCAGCGGCGGAGCGAACGAGTAGGCGGGCCACGGCCCGGTCGGCACGACCGCGATGCTCCCGGCGCGCGACACCACCGGCGCGATGCGCGCGAGGAGCGCGTCCACCTCGTTGCGCGGGACGAGGAAGGCGAGCGATCCCGCCAGGTTGCTCCCGTGGCCGGCGAGCCGGAAGCGCCAGCGCGCGACGCTCGCGCGCTCGATCAGGTGATCGGCGAGATCGCGGAGCGTGTCCACGCCCGGCGGGCCCGCCGCGCAGGCGGGACAGGCGCGCTCGCGGCCGTGTCCGCAGGCGAGCCGCAGGAGCTTCACGTTCATCTCGACACGCCCCCGGAGCTGACCGAGCGCGGCGCGGATCCGCGCGGCGTGCGCCGCGAGCCAGCCCTCGAGCTCGCCGGCGTCCAGCGCGGTGCCGAAGCGAAACGGCAGGACGCCGTCCGCCTCCATCGTCGCGGCGACGACGTCGTGGTGGAGCGCGAGCGTGCGCGTGTTCGGCTCCGGAATCCGCTCGAGCTGGCTCGAGACCACGACGAGCTCGTCGAAGGCTCGCGTCTCGATCATGCCCAACGCCGATCGCGGCGGGCGCCACGAGACGGGGGGCCCTGGACGATCGCGAAGACGAGCTGCTGCATTCGACCGCCGTGTGCGAGCGTACGGAGACGGCTGGGCCACGTCAAGCCCTATGACATAATGGGACGGTCGTGCGCATGAGGGATCGCCCGATCCGCGTGCTGGCGCTCGCCGGCACGCTCGTGGTGCTGCTGTTGTCGAGCGTCCTCGCGGCGCGTCCCGAACCGGCCCTCCCCGCCGAGATGCCCGCGTCCGAGCGGAGCCGCCTCGCTCTAGTCACGGCGACGGCGTCGCTCGCCACGCATGCGGCGGGCGAGCCTTTCGTCGCGCGGCGCGAGGTGTTCGAGTACCTGCTGGACCATCCCGAGTTCGCGGCGCACCTGACTCGAACCCTCCGGATCGCCCGCTATCGGATCTGGCGCGAGCCCGACGGCCTCTGGCTCGACGACGGCTGGGGCACCGTCGGTCGGTTCGCCGTCGTGTACGCCGGCAACGGCACCCGCGTGATGCACGCGCGTGGTGGCTACACCCACTGGCTCCTGCCGACGATCCGTGGGCAGGCGGTCGTCGTCATCGAGTACGGTGTGCAGCCGGCGGGGGACGGCAAGAGTCTCATCAGCGCCGCGGTGACGGGCTTCGTCAAGCTCGAGAACCCGCTGGTCGAGATGGCGAGCCGACTCCTGAGCCGAACGGCCAGGGCGAAGGCGGAGCGGGAGGCGCGGCAGCTCGTCAAAGTGTTCGCGCGGACCACGCGCGCGATCGAACACGACCCCGCGGGCGTTCACGAGCTGCTCAGGCTGCGTCCGGACGTGTCGCGACCCGAGCTCGAGGCGTTCCGCCAGCTCCTACGGCTTCCCTAGCGCGCGCGCGAGGCCCTCGCGGAACCGCGCGACGCTCGGGTTGAGCCGGATCGCCGTCTGGTACTCGGCGACGGCCGCCTCGCCGCGTCCCTCTTCCAGGAGCGCCCGCCCCAGCCGCGCGTGCGCGTCGGCGTGGTCGGGCTTCTTCGCGATGACGCCGCGGGCGGCGTCCGCCAGCTCGCCGAACTTGCCCTGCGCCTCGAGCGCGTCCCAGAGGGTGTGGTGGGCGCGGGCCTCGTCGGCGTTGAGGCGGATCGCCTCGCGGCAGACCCCTTCGGCCTCGGCGTACCGCGCGAGGGCGAACAGCGCCGCGCCGAGCGCCGTCTGCGCCCGTACCGAGTTCGGCTTGATGCGGATCGCGGCGCCGTACGCGGCCTCTGCGTCCGCCCAGCGTTGGCGCTCGCCCAGCAACTCGCCGAGGTCGCAGTGGGCGCGGACGTAATCCGGCTTGAGCCGGATCGCCTCACGAAAGGCGGCCTCGGCCTCGGCGTCGCGGCCCTGCCAGTAGAGCGACACGCCGAGGCCCCGGTGGAGCGCGGGGTGCGCGGGCCGGAGGCCAAGCGCCTCGCGGTAGGCCGCCTCCGCGTCCGCGTGCTTCCCCTGACGGCCGAGGCCGAGCGCGAGGTTCGCCCGCGCCTTGAGTGAGTCCCCGCGGAGGCGAACCGCCTCGCGGAGCGCCACCTCGGCCTCCGCATGCCTGCCCTGCCGGCCGAGCGCGACGCCGAGCTCGTAGTGGAAATCCGCGTCGTCGCGTCGGAGCGCGAGTGCGCGCTGGAGCGCGGCCGCCGCGCCCGCGTAATCGCCGAGCGCGCCGAGAGCGAGGCCCCGCCCCGCGTAGAGGTCCGCGTCGTCGGACTTGATCGCGAGCGCCTCGGCGTACACGGCCGCCTCCTCCGCCCAGCGGCCCTGGCGCCGCAGCGTCACGGCGAGGCCGACATACGCCGGCAGGTACGCGGGACGGATCCGGAGCGCCGCACGGTACGCCGCCGCGGCGTCGTCGGCGTGGCCCTGGCGGTCGAGCACCACGCCGAGGTAGTGGTGCGAGCGGGGATCGGCCGGCTTGAGCCGGATCGCCTCGCGCAGGGCCGCGGCGGCGTCCGCGTACCGGCGCCGGCGCCGCAGCGCCAGGCCCAGCCGCTGATGGAGGTTCGCGTCGTCCGGTCGGAGCCGGACCGCCGCACCATACGCCGCGAGCGCCTCCCGCAGCATGCGCTGGCGCTCGAAGGCGAGACCGAGACCCAGGTGAGCTTTCGCGTCGTCGGGCCGGAGGCGGATCGCGTCGGCGTACGCCGCCGCGGCCTCGGCGAACTTGCCCTGCTCGAAGAGCGCCGCCGCGAGATCGAGCTGCGCCGCGGCGAGCGCCGGCGCTCGCCGGACGGCCTCGCGATGGAGCGCCTCCGCCTCGGCCGGCCGCCGCTGGCGGCGGAGCACCGTGCCCAGGTTGGCGCGCGCGACATGATCGTCCGGCTTCACGCGGAGCGCGTCGCGAAACGCGCCTTCGGCCCGCTCGAGGTCGCCCTGCCGCACGAGCGCGAGCCCGAGGCCCACGTGCGCCCGCGCGAAGTCGGGCCGGAGCCGCGTCGCCTCGCGGAACGCCGCCGCGGCATCCGCGTCCTTGGCCTGCTCGAAGAGCGCGCCGCCGAGCTCGGCGTGCGCGGAGGCGCTGCCGGGCTGGAGACGGACCGCCTCGCGGAGGACCGCTTCGGCGTCCGCCGGACGGCGCTGGCGACGGAGGCAGAGCCCGAGGCCGAGGCGCGCCGGCACGTCGTCTGGCGCCATCCGGAGCGCCTCGCGGTACGCCGCCTCGGCCTCGCCATAACGGCCGCGGCTCGTCCAGCGCTGCGCGCGCGCGCAGAGGCCCTGGGGGTCGGGGCTCATCTACTCGGGGAGAACGGCGATCGCCTCGATTTCCACCAGAAGATCGTCGCGCACGAGGCGCGAGATCTCGACCAGCGTCGAGGCCGGCCGGTGCGCGCCGAAGTACTCGCGGCGCGCGATGTTGACCTGTTCGCGGTCGGCGGCGTTCTTCAGGAACACGGTGACCTTGCACACCTCGGCGAACGTCGCCCCGGCAGCCGCGAGGCACGTCTTGAGGTTCTCGTGCACCTGGCGGGCCTGTGCGGCGACGTCATTCCCGCCCACCGTGCGCCCCTCGGCGTCCATCGCGACGCAGCCCGAGACGAAGACGAGGCGACCCGCCTTGACGACGTGGGTGAAGTGGCTGATGGGCTCGGCCATGCCCGGAACCCGGATCTCTTCGCGGCGACCCAGCTCGCTCATCTCTCGCTCCCTGCGTGGAGGTGACGCGCCCAAGACGACCTCACCCTACATCAATCCGCGGGATGAGGGAGGCCGAGGTTCGGCGGAATGGCGCCGTCGAATCCGTTCTGGCGTGCCATGATAAGACGCCGTGTCCGCCGCCAGTACAACGTCCTGACGGAGAGGGGCCATGCCGCGCCTCATTATAGTCGTCGCCAGGAATCGGCCGGCCCTCTTCGAATATTTGGAGAGGATGTTTGCCGGGATATCGGACATCAAGGTCATGCTCGATCGGCGCGGCGTCGCTCCACCCGCCCCTATCCTCCCGGCCGCCGACCCGGACCGGCGGAAGCGACAGGAGATCTACGACGACCTTCAGCAGCGCGGCTTCGTCATCGTCCGGCTCTCGTGACGCGGTCGCACGCCCCAGGGGGCTTTTGATTCTGCTCGGACTCCTGTAGTATCTCTCGGACTCGTCACCTTCACTCCGGGGTGGAATGCTGGCCGCCATCGGTCTCACGCGCGGCGTCAGGCTCCTGGCTCTCCTCGGCCTCGGCGCAGTCCTGGTCGGGCTCGCATCGCTGTGTGTCTTCACGGTCGACGCGGGAGAGTACGCGGTCGTCACCCAGTTCGGCAAGCCCGTGCGCGTGGAGAGCACCCCCGGGCTCAAGTTCAAGCTCCCCGCGCCCGTCCAGACCGTCAGCCGGTTCGACCGGCGTCTGTTCGTCCTCGTCCCGCCGCCCCGCGAGTTCCTCACGCTGGGCAAGAACGCCGTCGTGGCCTCCGGGTTCATCGTCTGGAAGGTCCACGATCCGAAGAGGTTCATGCAGACGGTCTTCGACCGCGCGGGCGCCGAGTCGCGGCTGGGCGACATCCTCTTCGCCGAGCTCGGGGCGGCCCTCGGCGGCGCGCCCTTCTCGGCCTTCGTGTCGACGGCGCCGGGCGGCTACCGGGCCGAGGCGATCCTCGGCGGCGTCACCCGCCAGTATCGGGAGCTCGCCCTCCGGGACTACGGGATCGACGTGGTCGACGTCGGCCTGCGCCGGCTGGACTTCCCGGAGCAGAACAGGGCGAGCGTGTTCGCCCGGATGAAGTCGGAGCGCGTGCGGATCAGCATGCGGTTTCGATCGGAGGGCGAGGAGGAGGGGCTCAAGGTCAGGGCGGCCTCCGAGAAGGCCAAGAGCGGCATCCTGGGCGAGGCCTACAAGCTCTCACAGAAGATTCGGGGCGAGGGCGAGGCGCGGGCCGCCAAGATCTACTCCGACAGCCTCGCCCGAGATCCGGAGTTCTATCGGTTCGTCCGCTCGATGGACGCGATGAAGAAGGCCGTCGACAAGGAGACCACGCTCGTGTTGCCGGTCGACTCGGAGCTGTTCCGGCTCCTGCAGGACAGTCGGTTCCGCTTCCCGGAGCACTGAGCGCCGCGGCGCGCGTCCGACAGACAGGGGGTGAGAGAGAAGCGGTCGCACGGAGGGAGTAGACAACGACGTCCACTCTTACGATTCGTCAGGAGCGATCCAATGGTTCACGCGCGTCCGTTGAAGCTCGTAGCCGCCCTGCTCGCTGCGCCTCTGCTGTTCGTGCTGATGCTGAGCCTGCCGGCGGCGGCGAAGACAATCACCTACACCCCGCAGACGATCTACTTCACGTACTGCTACTCGCACCCGCCCGCGGAGCGGATCGCGTCCGGCGACACCGTGATCACCAAGACCCGCGACGCCTCCAACGACGCCTTCCGGCCCACCATGAAGACCATCGCCGAGGGCAACCTCGACCTGTCTCGGGTCAACCCACAGACCGGCCCCTTCTACGTCGAGGGCGCCGAGCCCGGCGACACCCTGAAGGTCCACCTGGACAAGGTCACGCCCAACCGCGACTGGGGCTGGGGCGGCGCCATTCCGTACTTCGGGGCCCTCGCGCCCGAGTACAAGACGATGATGGTCACGCCTCCGGTCCAGGACACCCTGTTCATCTGGCAGCTCGACCGGTCGCGGAACGTGGCCGTACTGAACATGCCCAAGAGCAAGATCGGCCGAGTCGAGGTACCGATCCGCGGCTTTTTCGGGACCATCGGTACGGCGCCGTACGGCAAGGAGTGCATCAGCTCGCTGGTGCCTGGCACCCATGGCGCCAACATGGACTTCAACGAGGTCGTGGAAGGCGTCACCATGTACTTCCCGGTGTTCGAGCGCGGCGCGCTCTTCATGATCGGTGACGGGCACGCGGCCCAGGGCGACGGCGAGATCATGGGCGCCGCCATCGAGACCTCGTTCGATGTGCAGTTCACCGTCGAGGTCATCAAGGGCAAGAAGATCGACTGGCCGCGGCTGGAGAATCGGCAGTACATCATGTCGATCGGCAGCACCCGCCCGCTCATCGACGCGCTGCGGCTCGCGTGCTCGGACATGATCAACTGGCTGGCGACGGACTACGGGTACGACCGGATGGAGGCCTACCAGCTCCTGGGCCAGACCGCGGTCATCAAGATCGCCAACGTGGTCGACCCGCAGTACTCCGTGGCCTGCGCGCTCGACAAGAAGTACCTGCCCAGGTAGAGAGTTGAGCCGGGCAGTCCACTCGCAGCGCCGGGGGTCGGCCACGCGGCCGGCCCCCGGTCTCCGCCTCCGGCGCGGGGGTCCCGCGTGATCGATTTCCTGTTCCAGATCGCCGGCGAGACGTGGTCGATCCTGCGCGAGGCCTCCTTCTTCCTGCTGCTGGGGTTCGTCCTCGCCGGCGTCTTCGCCGTCCTCGTGCCCTCGCGCCTGCTCATGCGCTTCCTCGGCCGCGGCAAGATCCGATCCGTCCTGTGGGCCGCGGCCATCGGGACGCCGCTGCCCCTCTGCTCGTGCGGCGTCCTCCCCACCGCGCTCGGGCTCTCGCGGCAGGGCGCCACGCGCGGCGCGACCGTGTCCTTCCTCATCTCCACGCCGGAAATCGGCATCGACTCGATCGCGCTGAGCTACGCGCTCATGGATCCGATCATCACCGTGTTCCGCCCGATCGCGGCGTTCATCACCGCGACGGTGGCGGGCATCGCCACCAACCTGTGGGGCGGGCGGCGGCAGGATGGTCCCGTGGAGGCCATCAACGGCGATGTCACGCTCGCAGAGCCGCGCGAGGAGCCGACGCCTGGGTCCGAGCGCCGGCTGCCGCTCGACGGCAACGGCGGGCCCCGCTTCGCCAGCCAGTGGACGGCCGTGCGGAAGATCTTCGCGTACGGCTTCGGCGACGTGCTGGACGACATCGCACACTGGCTCATCCTCGGCGTGATCCTCGCGGCCCTGGTGGCCGTGCTGCTCCCCGCCTCCGTGATCGAGCGATACCTCGGCGGCGGCCTCGTCACGATGCTGGCGATGCTGGCGATCGGCATCCCGATTTACACGTGCGCCTCGGCCTCCACCCCGGTGGCGGCGGCCCTTGTCCTCAAGGGCCTGAGCCCTGGCGCGGCGCTGGTGTTCCTCCTCTCCGGCCCGGCCACGAATGTGGGCGCGATCGTCGTCCTCCTCAAGTTCCTCGGCCGCCGCGTGGTGGCGATCTATCTCGTGTCGATCGCCGTCGTGAGCCTGGCCGCCGGATACACGCTCGACTGGATCTATCGGACCTGGCAGCTGATCCCGGCGGCGACCTTCGGCAAGGCCACGGGTTTCGTCCCCGAGCAGGTGAAGGTCGCGTCCGCCCTGCTGCTCCTGGCCCTGCTCGCGCGGAGCCTCTGGCGCGTGCGGGTGCCCGACGAGTGGATCCGGCTCGGCGATTGGCTTGCGCCGCTGATCGGGGTGCGCCTGACGGCGCCGCGCCTCCGGGTGGCGACCGCCGCGGCCGCGGCGCTGATCTATCTCGGGAGCGGCGTCTTCACTGTAGCGCCGGGCGAGATCGGCCTCCGCACCCGCTTCGGCCGCATCGTGGACAGCCACCTCGAGCCCGGCCTGCACCTGCGGCTGCCCTGGCCGATCGAGCAGCACGTGGTGGTCCAGACCGACCGCATTCGGCGGATCGAAGTCGGCTTCCGCAGCGCAGGGCGACGGGAGAGCGCCGAGCGCGGCTTCGGCCGGCAGGCGCTGACCCTGGCCGGCCCCGGTTTCCCGGCGCCTCCGTCGGGCGCCGTCAGCTTCTGGTTCCACAAGGAGAAGGTCTCCGACGAGTCCCTCCTGCTGACCGGCGACGCGAACATCATCGACGTCGCGTTCACCGCCCAGTACCAGGTCAAGGACGCCGTCGCCTTCGTCTACAACGTTGCCGATGGCGACGCCCTCGTGAAGAGCGTCACCATCGGCGCCTTGCGGGCGAGGATCGCCACCATGACAGTGGACGCGATCTACACGACCGAGCGCGACGCGGTGGCGGAGCGGGTCGTCCGCGACGTCCAGCAGACGCTCGACGCCTACGGAACGGGCATCCGCATGGTGGCGGTGAGCCTGCTGAGCGTGCACGCGCCCGAGGAGGTCCACGCGGCCTTCCGCGACGTCGCGAGCGCGCAGGAGGACAAGATCCTCATCGTCGACCGCGCGACGACCTTCGCGCGGGAGGCCGTCAACCTCGCCGAGGGGGACGCGGCGGCGATGATCGAGACGGCCCGGGCCTTCAAGGACCAGAAGATCTTGGAGGCCGAGGGAGACGCGCTGGCCTTCACCCTCCGGGAGAAGGAGTACCGCCGCGCGCCCGATCTCACGCGCTTCCGCCTGCACGTCGAGGCGCTGGAAGACGTCCTGCCGACCACACAGAAGATCCTCCGACCGGGCGCCAGCGACCTGAAGGACTTCGACCTCTGGCTGCTCCAGCCGTTCGGAGGCAAGAGGAGCCCGTGACGGCGCCGACGCGGACCCTCGCGCTCGTCGGCGGCCTCCTGGCGACGCTCGCCGTCTGGTCCTGCTTCGTGGTCGTCGACGTGACCGAGTACGGCCTTTTCCTGCGCTTCGGCCGCGTGGTCCGCGTCGTGAAGGAGCCCGGCCTCCGCGTCAAGCGCCCCTTCCCCCTCGAAACCGTCGTCCGGCTCGACAAGCGCCTGCTCACCCTCAAGCCGGTGACCGCAGAGTTCCTCAGCGAGGACAAAAAGAATCTCGTCATACACAGCCTCGTCACCTGGCGGATCGCCGATCCCGAGCGTTTCCTCGCCACGACCGGCGGCCGCGTGACCGCCGAGCAGCGCCTTTCCGACGTCGTGCTCACGAAGATCGGCTCCGTCGTCGGCAGCCATCCCTCGGCGGCGCTCGTCGCCGTCGAAGGCCATGCCTCCCAGTTCGAGCAGATCATGGGGCGGATCGTGTCGGAGGCCCGCCAGCGCGCCATCGCCGACTACGGGATCGACCTCGTCGACATCCAGCTCCGCCAGCTGGGTCTGCCCGAGCAGAACCGCGCGAACGTGTTCGCCCGCATGCAGGCCGAGCGGGGCAAGATCGCGATGACGTACCGCTCGGAGGGCGAGCGCGAGTTCAAGAAGGTGGTGGCGGAGGCCGAGCGCGAGAAGACGCGGATCCTCGCCGAAGCCTACCGAGAGGCCGAGCGGACCAAGGGCGCGGGCGACGCTGAGGCGATGCGCATCTACGCCGAGGCGTTCGGCAAGAACCCGCAACTCTACAAGTTCCGCCGCACCCTCCAGGCGTACGAGAAGATCCTCGATGGCAGCACGACGGTCTTCCTCCCGGCCGACGCCGAGATCTTCCGGGCGCTCGGCACCGACGCGGCGCCGAAGGCGGGCAGGTAAGCGATGGAGCTCCAGACCGAGCCCCGGGAGCTCGAGACCCCAGAGGCCGTGCCGCCTCCCCGGCTCGGGCTACGCCTCGGGCGGCGCGCGGCGTGGCTCGGCGGGCTCCTAGCCCTCGCCGTCGCCGGCTATCTCCTCGCCGGCGTCTTCACCGTGGCCGCCGACGAGCAGGCGGTGATCCGGCGCTTCGGCCGGGTCGCGGCCCGCCTCGGGCCCGGCATCCATTACCGCCTGCCGTGGCCGATCGACCAGGTGGACATCGTCAAGACCACCTCCGTGATGAAGACCGGCGTCGGCTTCGACCTCCGCGACGGCGAGGAGCGGGTCACCGGCGTCGAGATCCTGACCGGAGACACCAACATCATCAGTGTCGCCATGACGCTGCAGTACGTGATCCGGAATCCCTCCGCGTTCCTGTTCGAGACCGAGAACCCGTCCGCGCTCATCGGCTCGCTCGCCGAGTCGGTGCTAACGGAGACCGTGCTGGGCATGCCCGTCGACGAGGTGCTCACGACGGGGCGACTCGCGATCCAGGAGCAGGTCAAGACGCGAACACAGGAGATCCTCGACCGCTACGACAGCGGCGTCCAGATCACCTCCGCCAACATGATGGGCATCACGCTCGACAGCGCGGTCGCCCAGGCCTTCCAGGACGTGGCCAACGCCAGCGCGGACCGGGAGAACAAGATCAACCAGGGGCGGAGCTATGCCAACGACCTCCTCCCCAAGGCGCGGGGTGAGGCGCGCTCGATCGTGCTCGCGGCGCAGAGCTACAGGGAACAGCGGGTGGCCGAGGCCATCGGGAACACGACACGCTTCCTCGAGCTGCTGGCGGAGTACAACAAGGCGCCCGAGGTCACGCGGACGCGGCTCTATCTCGAGGCGATGGAGAAGGTCTTGCCCAAGGTAAAGAAGTACGTCATCGACTCCGAGCACGGGCGGAAACCGATCAACCTCCGGCTCGGACCCACCCCGCCCTGATCCCGCTGAGGGCGCGCCACCCCGAATGGGGAACAGCTACTCGCGGCCCTCGAGCATCGCACGCACGGCGGACGAGAGCCGATCAATCGGAAGGTTGGAATAGACGGCGCGGCCGTCTGCCGCTTCGTAACAGTACAGCGTGCGCGCCTCGGCCGCCGCGGGCTCGGCTCGAAGCGTCGCTTGTGCCTCGGCCGCTTCCGCGCTCACCGGCAGTCCCGTGCGCTGGAGCAATTTCAGCACACGGGCCACGTACGCCCGCGTCTCCGCGTACGGTGGAATGCCGCCGTGACGCGCGACTGCGTCCGCGCCCGCGTTGTACGCCGCGAGCGCGAGGGTGAGGTTGCCGTTGTAGCGGTCGACGAGGTTCCGCAGGTGCCGGGCGCCACCCTCGATGTTCTGGCGCGCGTCGAAGACGTTGCGGACCCCGAGCAGCCGCGCCGTCTTAGGCATGAGCTGCATCAGGCCGCGCGCGCCCTTCGACGAGACTGCGCGCGGCTCAAAGTTCGACTCCACGCGGATGACGGCTTCGACGAGCTCTGAGGCGAGCCCGTGCCGTGCCGCCGCTGCGCGGATCAGGCCGCGATACGGCGCTGCGGTTTTCGCGGCGACGGCTTCGCCGGGTGGAGACGAGGGCTGCGACGCGGCGGCTGGCTGCGGCTGCGGCGGCTCGACGTTCTTGACGTAGAGCACGCCCTCACGCTCCTCCAGGAGGACCTCAGCGATGGCCGCCGAGTGCGCCGCGAGGATCACGACGATGACGACGCCGGTTCGTCGTATCAACTAGATCGGCCTTAGCTCAGTGCACTTCCAGGTTGCCGCCGCTGAGCACTTGCTCTACCGTCGCGGGCGGACTACCAACCCAGTTGGTGGAGAACCAGATTCCGCCGGATCCATTCCAGAGCGTGATGCCGACGGTGTCGCTGCTGCCCGGAGAGCCGTAGTCGGTCATGTTGAACTGCAAGGCGCTGTTGCCAGAGCCGGGAACGGAGAGCGGCACCACCGGATTGGTGATGTCCTGGATGCTGGCCTTGCCGTTAAACTGCGCCTTGCAGGGCGAGGTCGCAGTAGCACCAGTGCAGCCTGACACCCAGACGTTGTTCACCCGCTGATACACCGCCAGCGCGGTCATGGAGTTCCCCTTGATCTGGTAAACGTGCTGGATCCCGTCGCTCTCCTGCCGGCGCACGATCGTGTTGATGTTGCCCTGCAGGTTGCCGTTCTTGGTGTACTTGACGTTGAAGCCGAAGTTGTCCTTGGTGCCCGGATCGCCCGCGATTGTTCCGCCAGAGTTCTGCATCACCAGGTAGCCACCGCCCGTGATCATTCCGGCGCCTACCTGAGAGATTGTCACCACGGTGTTATCAGTGGAGGCGTTGCGGGTGTAGTAGCCACTCACGACGATCCCCACCGTGTACTGCTTGCTACCAGTGTTGTCGACCGTGCCCGTGAAGGTGCAGGTCACGCTCCCGGTCTTCGTGTCCGAGCCGTTGACCAGAAGGACTAACGCGGTGCAAAGGGGAGCACTATTGGCACGGTCCACAAAGGTCACAGTCGCGTTCCGAATGTCTCCGGGATATATATCTGTGGCCGGGTCACTGGTTACTGCCGAGATGTCCTGTATCGTCGCGATGAGTGTGATGGTGCCCGATGTCCCCGTAACCGGGATGCCAACGAACAAGTTACCCGCGTAGGTCACCCGCGCGTCCTCCTGAGTGACCGTCAGCGTACCGTTGACGAAGCTGAACTGATAATTCGTCGCGGCCAGCGTGCCCAGGGCGGCCGTGATCGTGTACAGGCCAGGTGCGCTGGTCGCCGCGGCCGTAGTGGTCAGGTTCGGGCTCCCCGTCACCCCCGACGTCGCCAACGTCTCCCCGTTCTTGAAGCCGCTGTAGCTCGCTGTGAACGTGGGATTCGGGTCCGAGTACTGCCGTGTTTTATTGTCCGCCGTCACCGTCAGCGTTGCCTTCGTGATCGTCAGGTTCGCCCCCACGTAGGTCAGCACGTAGTTGGTGCTCAGCGCGAGCGTCCCCTGCTGGATCGCGTACGTCCCGACGGTCTCGCCAGCGGCCCGGGTCAGGGCGCCCGTGAAGGCGTCGCTGAACGCCAGCGAGCCACTGGTGATCTGGTAGGTCAGCGCCGGATCCGCGTTGCCGTACACCTTGGTCTTCGCGTCCGCCGTCACCGTGATCGGCCGCGCGGTGATCGTCAGGTTCGCCCCCACGTAGGTCAGCACGTAGTTGGTGCTCAGCGCCAGCGTCCCCTGCTGGATCGCATACGTCCCGACGGTCTCGCCAGCGGCCCGGGTCAGGGCGCCCGTGAAGGCGTCACTGAACGCCAGCGAGCCACTCGTGATCTGATAGGTCAGCGCCACGTCCGTGTTGCCGTACACCTTGGTCTTCGCGTCCGCCGTCACCGTGATCGGCCGCGCGGTGATCGTGAAGTTGGCCGTGTTGTAGGTGATGTCGTAGTTGCCGAGCACCCCCGCCGGACTCAGCACCGCGCTGATCACGTACGGGCTCCCCGCCACCGTCTCGCCCGCCGTCCGGCTGTAGGTCGCCGTGACGTTGTCAGCAGCCAGGAAGCCGCCCAGGGTCCCCGTCAGCGCCGGGTCGGCGTTGCCGTAGGTCTTGCTCGCCGCGTTCGGCGTCACCGAGGCGGGCC
>Ga0209266_1000280_pt1 | contig 42632 bp, 41 predicted proteins | sample GraSoiAngelo_132_FD_185889 | JGI IMG/M metagenome (GOLD analysis project Ga0209266, IMG submission 185889) | Grasslands soil microbial communities from the Angelo Coastal Reserve, California, USA - 14_0929_02_40cm (SPAdes) (version 2) | ecosystem: Environmental > Terrestrial > Soil > Grasslands ...
ATAATTCCAGACTGGCTTACGAAGAATAGGAATAGAGAAAAGGCCAAGTGAGACTAGTCGAGCTGAGCAGCGGTCTGGGTCCCCGAGGGAGTCTCTTGAAGGTCCAGGCTGTCACTGCTTGGCAGAGATTTCTTCAGGATTGTTTCAAGCGTCAGGACCTTTTTTTCCAGCTCAATTATCTTCTTGTGTTGGCCGAACAGCATTGAGATGAGTAGTGGTACTTCCTTGACGGGAGAGGCCATCGTGCTGGCATAAGGCGCATAGAGCTTGCACTGGCCAAGGAGGTCGTGGAATACCAGCTTGTCTTCGACTCTGAGAAAGTCTTGGAATTTTTTCAATTTGGCGGTTTCTGCATCCACAACCATCCGCCATGAAGGAATTGTTCTACCCGAGCCCAGAGCCCCCAAAGATTCGAAGTCCTGTTCGAGGATGATAGCGCGGATAATAACAAGAGGGTGACCAGTAAGTGAAGGTCGAGATGGAGACCCGGTGAAAGTAGTTAATGAATAGAGGCAGAACTAGCGGACTGGAGGCCAAGGATCCCTTCCTCATCGATTACAAGCAGAATCTGGAAGAATTAGTCAAGGGAATGAAGCGTGTTGGAGGGAGCGGAATCCGGCTTCTGATCGTTGAGATGATTCGGTCACGCTGGATCAAGGATCGGAGGACGACCTACCCATACGAGGTTGCCTGGGTCTTTGACCGGGACCAGAAGGCTGTGTCGAAGCTCCTGAAGGAGCTTGAAGAATCGGGCGATATTGAGCTAGTAGGCATGGGCCGTGGAAAGAAGGGGCTGGTCAAGCCCTACAAGCCACGAACTCTGAGAAAAACACTCCCATCACGCTGAATCCTGTCTCGCGCAATAAGCAGTTGGGATTAGCGATACCAAAAGAGGATTCTATTTTTTCACCTTCTTCGTGGGGAGTTTGCTGGACCAGGCGAGTGACCTGGAGACCCAAATCCGCACGGTATCGGCATCGTTCTTCCAAGTCTCTGGGTGTGATGACATAATCCTTCATCGGTCTTCCTTTCATCGGCTCAAGAAACGCAGCACCCTTCTGTTTGAGGAGTTCTTGCTGGTCTTGGGAGGAAAGCCGGAGGAAGAGGTCGTTTCCGTAGAGTCCGAAGAACATGTTCCCATTAACGAGTGCTGAGAGGTTGCCGAACATTGGCCGAACTGTAACGCCCGGATCATCAGGGACTAGGGACTTGAAGAAGTCGATGGACTTCTTATCGGGATGCGGAATCTTCAACCACTCGAACAGCCACCGGAAGCGCGAACCAGCTTAACATGATCAGGCGTCCCGGTTAATCTGCGTAGCTGTTCGGCCCTATTCGATACTTCTGAACCGGTTTGGGAGTTACGAGGGACTTTACTCGTTCGCCGAGAACGCCTAGTCCAAGTATTCGAATCGTGGAAACGTAAGATGCGACAGGCCAGGATTCTCCTTTGTGCTGTACTAATCCTTGGAATTGTCCCTGCTCTCTCGATCAACTCGATTTCTAGAGTCTACGCGGAGACTCCATACTCTCTAAATCCAGTCCCGGCCTTTACACAAGAAGGAAGGGCTGTCTCACTGGTCCTAACGGTCAACAATGCCTTCGGTGGCACTCCCTATGAGTTCAGATTCTCGGTAACCGATCCCGCGGGCCGGACGGTCCAGTCGCCTTTGCAGAACTATACGACCTCGCCTAGTCAGAACAGCTTCAGCATATTGGTTGGCTATCCGAGCACAACATTCTCAGGCTCCAACTCGCTCGCCGGTAAATACGCCACATGGGTCGACCAGATCCTACCGGTAGCAATGCCGAAAGTAGCCACGAGCTCGTTCGTCCTTAGCATCACTGACAACCTGGCTTACGAGAGGACACAGACCGTGGGCATACAGGCAAGTAGGTATAACGCCTCAGAGAGTGTAAGCGTGACGATAAGGACACAGACTACCTCGACCCTTGTCTTCTCCCAGACAATCCTGGCGACGCCTTCAGGGCTCGTCCTCACTAGCTGGAAGATCCCGAGGAACGCGACGATAGACAACTACGTACTGACCCTGACCGGAACGACCACTTTCAAGGGTCCAGCGGACGTCCAACCCTTCTCGGTAAGAGTGGCGACGTTCTCTATCGCCTCAATCACATCGGCCAAATCGGCGTATCAGAGGACCGAGACGATGAACTTCTCCTTTCAACCCTTCTACCCGGACGGAACCATAGCCTCTACCGGCGTCGCTCTCCTCACACTTGAGAGACCCGATCGGGTCAACTCCACGCTGACAGCGACGTACGACACTTCCTCACAGACGTTTATGGCGAGTTACAGGACAGCGGCAGACAACCAGACAGGGACATGGACTGCCATCCTGGGACCCCACGCATACAGCGACGCCTACGGAAACATAAGTCCCAGCAATACAATCACAAATTCACCACAACTATCACCCGCCACTCTATCTGTCACTGTCACGGCGAACACGAACTTCGCTGTTGGACAGCAAGCCAAGTTCAACGCGTCCATAACATATCCGGATGGAACAGCCTTCCAGTCCGGGACAGTAGTGGTATATCTTCTGTTCAGCGGAACCCCTACGGTCAATAATACAGTGCCAGTGGTGTTCGACACCGGCCTTATGATTTGGATAGGAACCTATACGCCTCGGGCGACAGACCCTGGAGGACTCTGGTCTCTCGTGGTCAAGGCATCAGACGCTTCAATTCCTTCCAATAATGGCTCCGCGACGAGAGCAATCACACTCGAAAACAACACAACGTCGCCAGGAGGAAGTGCCTCCTTCCCACTCTACTATTTTGGCATCATCGCAGCTCTAGTCGCAGGACTGCTCGCGGCCATCCTCGTCATTCTGAAGAGGCGCAAAGTAACCCATGCTAGACTCAAGATTGACCTCGAAGCGGTAAGGTCAGAAGCGGGACAGATAGAGAATCAAGACTTCTTCAAGTCAGTGAGAGACCAGGTCAATAGGGACAAAGACAAGTAGGGTTCTCGCCGAATTTCTCACTAATGACTCTTGCAAGTCAGACGTCTATTGACTACTCTCGTCCTGTGTGAATATCGCACCCACGCCCTTCTGACCAAGGCGAGCTTTTCTTCCTCTGAGAGATTCGAAAACTAGGCTCAATCCAACCAATCCCAAGCCTACGAAGCCGAAGTAGAACGGGAAGGTGAAACTGGCGGTCACGAGGGGCTGTGTGTACGTTTTCAGGTCAAGCCCAACGACCAAGGCGGGAATCTGGCTGGTGCCAGAGTAGGTTGGGACTATCCCGTACGTTCCGAGGAGAGTGGTCTCGGCGGCGTGGTAGATGAGGAGGAAGCTGAAGTAGACTTCGATGAGAGCTGAGAGGCTGAAATAGACTGCGAGTTCGCGCCACCAGGAAGAGGGGGTTAGGCTGGACATGCCAAGAGCGACAAACGCGAGGATCAATAGAATGCGAGTAAACGGTCCCAGAAACTCGACGAAGGGAGCTGTTGTAGAGAGTCCTGTTGCGGTAGCGTGGAAGTAGAAGGGAGAGACTTGCATAGTCAACAGGTTGTTGCCGTTGGCTCCACGGATACTCCACCAAGGGTCGTTGGATATTACGAGGAATAGAGAGACCACTGCACCGAGGAGGGTCAAGGGGTCAGTCCGCTTTCGGATATCCATACGCCGGTGTCCGGCTTGGAACGACTAGAGTAGTTCGTACTCGGGACTGATAAGTGCACCGGGAGCTTACTCGGGGTCGCGGACCTTCCTATCTTATTAGGAACATAAAGCGCATCTGCAGAGGAAGAAAATGGCGAAACAAGTAAACTGCGATTGCGGCTTCATGGTCCGAACACAGACAGACGACGAGATCGTCCGACATGTCCAGATCCACGCCAAAGATATCCACCAGATGGAAGTCCCACGCGACAAGGCCCTCGAAATGGCCAAGCTAGTAGAAGCGACAGTAACAGTCTAAGACTCTCGAATCTCCCCAATTTCTCTCCCCGAATTGCAGCGACAGCTCTGGGTTCCCGTACTAGGAGGACAATCGCGCCTCCCTCCAGACCCTAGCAGTCAGGATAATACCACGATGAACGGCTCTATCAGGTCGCGGCAGGCGAAGTATGATCCCGACCAGGTGCGAGAGGACTGGTGCTGGTCCTCGTTCTTCTGCGTCTCGCGTAAGTATAGACGATTACTCCGAGACCCGCAAGCATCAACGGAATTCCTATGATAATGATCGCCGAAGATAGGAAGAAGAAAACAGAGAAGCCGGTCAAGTATACACCGATCATGAATACCCGCTCTGGAAGGCTCAGCTTGAGAAGCTCCGCCTCCAGCTGGACCCTGTACCGCAACAGGAGCGTGGCTATTATGACAAACGAAATGGCCGCCGTGAAGAACTGGAACGTAAGCTCCGACTGGTAGTTGCCGAAGGTCAGGAACAAACCCACCTCATCTCCTACAAATCCTGCTCCCAAACCGTAAAGAAGAGCGTAGAGCCTGTAGAGCCTCTCATTCCTCCAAGCAATACCCATCCAGCCCGCCAGACTGATCAACGCAAGACCATACCAGAAATGATGAAAATGAATCGTTCCTTGAGAACTACTCGCGGTTACTACAGTCGTCGGAAATAGAGTAGCGAAGAGTCTAGCGCCGAAGAAGCTGACTACAAAGGCGAGTGTTGCGATGAACGTGAGGCCATGCCTGAACTGGCCCGGAAGAAATTCCCGCGACATGTTCTGAAACCGCTTTCACATGTATTTCCCAGTTGTGGGCTAACGCGACGCGGCGATCGTGTACGTAGAAGTCCTAAGCAAAGACGTGTTTCGGTGGCCACGGGTTATAGCAAGCCAACCAGTGTCCCGGTTGGACCTCAATTAGTGGAGGCTCCTCCTTGGAACAGATATCTACCCGTCGCGGACAGCGAGTGTGGAACCTGCAGCCTGTCGGTGGGTTGATGGGACTCGGGACCTCTCCCGGCAGAATGATCCTGTGCCTCTTCTGCTTGGGGTCAGGCACTGGAATCGCTGACATTAGGGCTACAGTGTAAGGGTGCAGAGGGTTTTCGAACAGCTCGTTTGTCTCCGCGACTTCCACAATTTTTCCAAGGTACATCACTGCGACCCTGTGGCAGATGTGTCTGACAGTGCTCAAGTCGTGGGAGATGTAGAGGTACGTTATGCCAAGTTTCTGTTGGATGTCCTGTAGAAGGTTGAGTATCTGGGCCCTTACTGACACATCGAGGGATGCGACGGGCTCGTCCGCAGCTATGAACTTCGGGTTAACCGCTAGGGCTCGGGCTATGCAAATTCTCTGCCTCTGGCCGCCGCTGAACTCGTGAGGATATCTTTCCGCATGATAGTCCTCTAGCCCGACCATTCTGAGCAGTTCATACATTCTGTCCAGCCACTGGTCATGGGGGATGTGCCGGTGTACTTCGAAGGGCTCCATGATGATGTCTGCGACCGTCATTCGTGGGTCGAGGGAGGCGTAGGGATTCTGGAAAATGTACTGCATCTGCCGTCTAAGCTCGAGGACCCGAGTTCTGTCTGCTTTCCTGAAGATCTCCGTAACGTTTCTTCCTTCGAAGAAGATTTCTCCTGATGATGGGGGCTCTAGATATAGCATGCACCGGGCAATCGTTGTTTTTCCACAGCCGCTCTCTCCGACAAGCCCAAGCGTTTCGTTCTTTCTGATCTCAAGTGAGACATTGTCGACTGCGTGTACATCGCCAAGTCTCCGTTTTAGTATCACACCTCTCTCATAGACTGGAAAGTGCTTTGTGAGCCCCTTGACTTCGAGCTCCACGTTATCCGTCCCAGGTCAGCTCGCTACTGCAGATTTCAGGTCAAGCTCTTTCCATCTATGACAGTGTACAAATCGTCCCTCCCCTATCGGCTCCAACTCGGGATCTTTGTCGATGCAGACCTGTCGAGAATAGGCGCATCTTGGGTGAAATCTGCACCCTGACGGGGGATGAATCAGGTTCGGGACACTTCCCGGTATGACCGAGAGCGTTTCCTTTCTCAAGGCTAGGCTAGGGACGGACGAAAGGAGTGCCTCAGTGTAGGGGTGTTTGGGATTCTCGAACACTTGTTCGGTTGTTCCGGTCTCGCATACCTGTCCAGCGTAAAGGACAGTGACTCTGTCGCATGTATCCGCGACGATGCCCATGTCATGAGTGATAAGCACCATAGCCACGTTGAACTTCTGCTTCAAATCTTTCAACAGTTCGAGAATCTGAGCCTGGATCGTCACGTCTAGAGCAGTTGTAGGCTCATCAGCAAGGATCAGACTCGGCTCGCACGACAGGGCTCTAGCAATAGCTATTCTCTGCTTTGTTCCGCCACTCAACTCGTGAGGATACTGGTTGATTCTAATCTCAGGGTCAGCTATCCCAACACTGTGCAGCAGTTCTGTCGCCTTGGCGAGTGCATATTTCTTCGAAACAGGCTGATGCCTCATTATCACTTCCACAAGCTGGTCCCCCACGGAATAGACAGGGTCAAGTGTCGTGGTAGGGTCTTGGGGAATGTACGCTATTTCTTTCCCCCTAATATGTTGCATTTCAGATTCTTTTAACCTGAGTAAGTTTCTTTCTTCGAATTTTACTGTTCCATCAATTGTTCTTCCAGGTGTGGGCACGATTCGCATGATCGACTGTGCTGTGACGGTCTTGCCTGAGCCTGATTCTCCAACCAGGCCAAGTGTCTCGCCCTTGTTCACTTGAAGAGTTATGCCGTCGACAGCTTTCACAACTCCCGCGTAAGTGTAGAAGTATGTTCTGAGGCCTTCAACGGAGAGGAGCGTCTCTGACATTTCTCTGAACCTCTTTCACTCTCTCAGTCGTGGGTCCAAGGCATCCCTCAATCCGTTTCCCAACAAGTTAAACCCCATCACAAGAAGGGTGAGGAATATTCCTGGAAAGGTCTCGACCCACCAGGCGTCACTTATGTAGTTGAATCCATAGAAGAACTCCAAGCCCCAGGTAGCTACTGTTTGATCTCCGAAACCGAGGAAGCTAACCCCTGCTTCAATTAGAACTGAGGTGGCTATCTGAAGGGTTGTTACAACGACCAGCACGTGAAGCACGTTCGGGAGGATGTGGCGGAATAGGAGTCTGCTTGCAGAAGCGCCAATTTGGCGTGAAGCCTCGATAAATTCTAGTCCTCTCACCCTCAGGACTTCTGATCGCAGAATCCTAGCGTTTCCCGGCCAAGAAAACAAACCGATGATTAGAATCTCCAACCCTAGTCCACCAGTGCCCGTGTTGCTATAGTAATACAACACTTTCAAGAAGAGTAGCAAGATTAGAAGGAATGGCAAAACGAGAAAGACCTCGGTTAGCCGCATGAGAACGTTGTCAGTTCTTCCCCCGAAGTATCCAGCAGCGAGGCCTATCAGAACTGAAATAACCATTGCCACGGCGGTCGCTCCAAAGCCGATGTAAAATGCGGCTCTGCAACCGTAAATCACCTGGCTGTAAACGTCGTAGCTGTTGCTGTCCGTTCCGAATGGATGCGCAAGACTAGGCGCTTGAAGTGGAACATATTGCCCAGGGCAGAAGACGCTGAATGAGGTTGGAACGCAGTTTGGTGGGTAGGGAGCAATTATTCTGTCGAATGCGGCCAGAAAAGCAATGAACCCAACGATGATTAGACCGGCAATCGCAGCAGGGTTCTTCTTGAATCGTCTCCATCCAAGCGCCCACTGACCCACACCTCCCCTCCCCGACTTTTGGTCGGTCGTCTCGGTCATGTCGAAAGTTCCTAATCGATTCTAATCCTGGGATCGATAAACGCGTAAGATATGTCCGTGATAACATTCGCCACAAGTGTCATCAAGGTAATGATGACGACCACGCCCTGGATCACGGGAAAGTCGAGCGTGTTAATTGCATCTACAAAGAGCCTACCTACCCCGGGCCAGTTGAAGACTGTTTCTGTGATCGGGGCCCCCGTCAGAAGACCGCCGAAGTAGAGGCCAACGTAGGTTGTGACCGGAAGCAAAGCGTTTCTCAGCCCGTGTTTGTATGTAACAGTCCTATCACTCAATCCGCTCGCCTTGGCGGCGAGTATGTAGTCTTGCCGCAGTACCTCTAGCATGCTAGATCGGACAAGAAGAACTACAGGGGCAAGAATCGCAAAGGTATAGACAGACGTTGGGAGAACTAAGTGCCACAACTGATCAAGAATTGCGCTTCCATACGGGTATTGCGTTGTAGATATCGACTGGAAACCACCATAGGGAAACAATCCACCCGTCTTAGCACTGAACACCAGAATGACAACTATTCCCAGGAAGAAGATAGGAATCGAGGTCCCCACGAGTGCGCTATTGGTGACAGCTAGATCCAACTTGGAGTATCTTTTCTTAGCCGACATGACTCCGATTGGAATAGCTATCAAAAGCGAGAATGCGAGGCCGAGAAGTTGGAGCTCAAGCGTTGCTATTGCTCGCTGGCCGATCAAAGTGGACACGGGTGCTCCACCGCCTGTTGTGTATGCGTATCCTAGGTTTCCTGTGAAAAGTTCGCTCAGCCAGAGAAAGTACTGAGCGTAGAGTGGTTTGTCGAGTCCGAAATATTGCCTCAGCAATTGCCGTTGCTGTTCCGTGACCCGGGTCTGTCCGGCGGTGAGTAGTTTGACCGGGTCACCTGCCAACCTTTCAATTGAGAAGACCAAGAAAGTGATTCCGAAGAACACCGGGATCAGATAGAGGGCTCGTCGGATCAGATACTTTGTCAGCGACAATAGGGAACTTCCCTTGTCAAACCTGGCCCAACTTCCGCTTCGTTAACTTTGCCTCTTGGGCGGTCAAGATTATGGAAACGGCGATCCGAAGTCACCGGATGGAACATGATAGAATAAACCGAGTGAGTCCCTGTCAACTTCATACATAGTACTTATCTGTCCGACCTTTTTATTCGTGTAGTTCGAAAATGAAAATCGTCAACAGACTTCGGCTCTACTTGATAGTTCTATGCCTTCTAACTTTGACAACGATTCCAGCCTTGCCGAGAATTGCGCATGCCCAGACAACGATCTTCAAGATTACCCTACTGGTGCCATCGTCCAACCCTGCTAGACAATCTTGGTCCCTATTGGTACAAAGTAGCCTTCAATCACTAGGGATCGACGCCGAAAGGCAAGTTCTTGCCTTCGGGACAGTACTGGACCGAGCGTTCCAACCTCCACAGAATTTAGTTGGAAAGACTTGGGATGAAGGAGGATATGATGCCGTCTTCATTGGCCAGACATTGAGCATTGATCCTAATCCATTTGCGTTCTACCATAGCTCGCAGTTCGCGCCAAGCGGCTCAAACTATGAGCTGTGGAATAATACCCAGAACGACCAACTTACGTTGCAAATAGCCCAAAGCTTGGACCCCACGACGAGAAACAATCTGCTTCAGCAGTGGCAAGTTTTGGCATATGAAGAACAGCCTACGGTCACGATCCTTTACACTAACGAGACCGTCGCATTCAATCCTAACGTTGTGTCAAACGGCGCGCAAGTCTTCAAAGCATACCACTTTCCTGCCGATTGGCCTCCGGTCGATCAGTTGACACTTGCCCCCGGAGTAACAAACGCAACCATTGCCATCGCGCAGACGGGGCCCGCTCCTGACAAGGGCTACATTCCGTATATGTCCGACTCCTACTATGACTCCACGGTCTACGCCCAGTTGTACGCTAGCCTTGCCCAGAGGAACGATACAATCTTCAAGACTCTGATCCCCCAGCTTGCTGATGGGACAGTTCAATCTCCAGGCTGGTCTGTCGCCTCTGACAATAAGACATGGACCGTGCACATACGCCCAGGTGTTTCTTGGCACGACGGTGTCTGCTGCGTCAACGCAACTGACGTTAAGATGACGTTCGATGCGGTCCAGAATGATGCCATCGGGTCGTATTTGGAATCATTCTACCAGTTTATCCTTGGCGGACCGAACAATGTGAAGGTCGTCGATCCGATGACGGTCGAGTTCGACTTGCCAAAGCCTTACGCCCCCCCCTTGTTCATACAGGACATTCTAACAACTCCCATTCTTCCCTGGCATATACTGAACCCTGTATGGGGGATACCCTACTCCAGCTGGGGGAAGAGTTGCTTCAACAGCGGACAGGCATCATCCTCATGCCCGGGGCTTACCTACACAGGAGGACCTGTCGGTGCCGGCCCCTACAAGTGGGTAGGCTTGAACCCGACGAGTCTGACGAACCATCTCACTCGGAACGACGCGTACTTTGACTTCCCGGTGAACGGCAAGACGGCACTTCAAGGCAGACAAGCCTTTGCAGTAAAGGATCTGTATGTAACGCAAATCCTGACCTCGCAACCAGCTATTGCGGCACTTCAAACCGGAGCAGTCAACGTGTTAGACTCTCAGTACCACTTAGAGACGCAGCAATCTTTCATCAACAGCTGGTCCGGCAAAATCTCGTACCCAGCATTTGGGGCTCAAGAGATGGGCTTCAACATGCAACATCCCATCTTCGGAACTGGAGTGGACACTCCCCTAGGGAAGAGCGATCCATCCAAAGCTGCTCTAGCAGCCAAGGACGTTAGGCAAGCCATCAGCCACGCCGTCCCAAGAGATTTGATCGTACAGCAACTGCTGTTTGGGTACGGCTATCCGGGGATTACAACACCAGTGGCGGGCAACTATCAGACTGGCTTCGCCATAACAGCAGGCTTTGACACCGCACTAAAGCCATACGACTTTAACCTGACCGAATCACGGCAGCTGCTACAGCAAGCGGGCTACTTCCCTACAACCCCAACGCCGCCTGGATTCTGGGACGCCTACGGAGTCTACATTGTCTCGGCTCTGGTAGCAGCCATAGTCGCCCTTTCCGCCGTCTATGTATTACGCGTCAGGCGAAAGCCTCTGCGACCCCCATCGATGCCAAGCACATCCCCTGCACCGTAAGCGAAGAGTGCTACTATCCCACCTTTTTTTTCATATTACAAAGTGGACACCAAGAATCCAACCAGGATCAGGAAGGTTGAAGATAGCATCCACTTCCAACCAACTTTCTCGGCATGTTTCTCAGCATCTCGAGACCAGGGGGCGGTTCCGAATAGAGTCTCACCGATCTTCGACGCTGACAGAGTCGAAGACAGCGAAATACCAACACCTGTGATTAGACCGAGTCCTCCTTCGAAGAAGAGGACCAGAGCGAGAGTATCCCCAGGCACACGTCTCAGGGCAAGAAGGATACCAGCACAGTCAATGAGAGTTGCTATGATCGCAGCTAGTAAGGGTTTTTCTAAGAAGTCTAAAGCAGGGCGTTCATGTCTCCGTGGTTTGTGATTTTCTCTATCTGAGTCTGCGCGAGATTCCGATCCTATAGCTTGAATCATAAGACCAGCAGTGCGAATAGATATGGCATTGCGCCGAGAAATACTGGAATGGGGAGGCCGGGCATTCGGAGCCGAGACTTGGCAGCCTTGGAGGTTATGAGTGCCCCGATGAGAATAAGGATAATCGTCGCACCAGCTACGTATAGGTTCCCGCTGCGGAGTGACGCTACAGTTAGCATCGAATAGGCTAGGAGGTCACCTATGCCTACGACTTGTTTTTCCAGCGGTACTGTAGCGAGAGAGATTATCGACTCGAACCTTCGATATCCAACAGTCCTTCGTAGAGCATCGCTCTCCACCATCATGATATCTAAGAGCGATAGAGCAAAAAGAAAGAAAATGGTAAACAGCGGCGGGAACAAGAACCCGACAAGTGCCCCGAGGAAAGATGCAGACCCGCTCAGAAGTAGAGACGTCTTTCTCTCGGAGAGCAAGCCCAAATAGTTTCGGACGGACAAGTACAATCCGAGATACCCCAGCGGCGCGGCGGACACATAGAAGATAGCCGGAACCATGATCGACGCATCAAACCATATTTTCAGGAGCAGAAGTCCTGAGAGGGTTCCAGCGATTGTTATTCCAGCGATTACAAGACGAGCAACCTGTTCTCCGCGTCGCCTAAGCGAATAGAAAAGGCTGAAGATCAATAGTGCTGAGATTAATCCAGGAGTCACAAAGTCGAAGCTTCCTAGCCCTGTGTCCCCTGAGAAACCCTGAGTCGTTTGGCCGGAAAAAACGATACGTGCAATAATCAGGGCGGAGACAAGAGGAGCCGCGACTAGAGTCAGATCCCTCAGAAAGTTGAGGCGACGTGGTTTGCCCTCGCCCATTGTCCTGAGTTATGACAATCCCACTCCAGTCTCATAAATGTAGGGAGTCCGGACCGTTGACTGTATTCTCCTCTGGTGGCACGCGCAATGTTCCTGAGGAGCTTCCTCCCTCCGCCTAGCGTTTACAGGTACCATTTCATCGTCTGGAGTGAATCAACCCCAATATGCTTAAGAGGTACCATACAAGAATCAAGATCTATCTGGCCAAAGGATTTGCCTTCCAAGGCCTATGCGATATTCACCTTAGCAATTCTGTTAGCTTCCACCGCTTTGTATTACAACGGGGTCGCGTCACTCAAAACCCCTCCCAATAATCCAAGCTTTCAAGGAGAACTGGCGAGTTCTATTCTTCAGGGAAAGATCATTTCCTTTGAGAACATTACAGGAGGAGAAGCTGGACTATGTGTAGTGATGATCACGCCGGATGGGCCTATTCCTGAGGGTCCTTGCGGACCCATCTACGGTAATGGCTTTAGTCGGCTCGCAGAGTTCGTTGTTAGGGATCAAGTTTCGTGGGAGAAAGTCTGGGCCCAAGCGTTTTGTGGGGATTCAGGTCCTTGCCAATCATCTCCTCCTAATATCGACTTCTCGTCTACGACGGTGGTTGCGGTTTTCTTGGGTTGGAGAGGCTCTCCTGGTTACGCAGTGAGAATCTCTCAAGTCGACCGGAAGGGTCATACTCTGATTGTTCACATCGAGATTACAATGCCCGGTGCCGGATGTTCTTATCCCGCGGTGCTGACATACCCCTTCGATATTGTGGGCATCCCAAGGACAAGACTGAGAGTATTGTTTGAGACAGAGACAATTACTTCAGTCTGCCGGTAGACTCCGAAAGAGTTCTATTAGGCAAAGTTTGCTTTGAAAAACCAACGGCGAGAGAGGGTTTGTTCTATTTCCGGTCTCGAACATCGAAGACGTGAAAGGGGTGTCAGAAACACCGGTTCTAGCCTTGAGAAGGATTTCATTTCGAGACTATACTGCCAACGACTAGAAAGGCGCTAAATTGCTATCGGATTCGATGCCTGTCCGTTAGCGCTTGGCAAGGCTAGAAGTAAGGGCATCGCGACTTTGGCGGACCCTTGAGGTCATGGGTGGGCTCAGCGTAATAGCCGCGGCGACGGTCGTCTTAGCGGATCCACAATTTTGCCGTCCTCACTCTTGTCATAGTGATAGCGGCAGGTCTGGTCATCGGAGGGATCTTCAGAATAGGGATGGGCGTATCCGGCATCATCTTGCCTCCCACCCTGAGAACCCTGAATACGGCTGGAGGCATAATAGCCGTCGTCCTAGGTATCCCCGTGTTGCTGGATCTTCAAGCCGCTGTGGCTACGTTGATCACTATTCTCGTATTGGCGCTTTTGCTTGTAGGTGCCTTTGAGGTCGGGTTGAGGTCGCTAGGCACCCGCTCGTATGGCTATAGGGTCCCAATCATAGCGATTGGAATTGTTACCGTAATTCTAGCGGGAATAGCCATTGTAGACACGTCGATCGGCCAGTATATTCTGGCATCTATTCTAGCCTTGGCCTTGTTGCTTGTCGGGATCCGGAACCTGGTGCATGGGATAACGGGACACCATCCGGTTGCTGCACCCGTGGAGACCCCGGTAACTGCGGCCTGCTCGAGAGTCAAGAGCGAATAGTTTGGTTTGAGCTACCATAAGGATGCGTTGTCTCTCATTGTTCGGCCATCGTAATTGAAATATGCGATGCCGGGTGGGATGTTCGGGTCTGTCAGGTTTGCTTGTGCTGTTACTCCCGGGTAGGGCTCGCCGCCCCAACGATATTCAGCCTTCCAGAAGGAGTAATCTCCTTGGATGATGTTCGCCCTTTCCATTACCCTCCACGATCCCTGATATTGGAAAGAGGGGTAGAGCAATATCACCTTCCACCCTGAGACCGGAATCTTGCTCGCGACGCCAAACTGGTAGAAGTAGGTGGCGCCTTGAGGAAGATTCGTCGGGACGCCTCCCGGGATTCCAATGTCAAAGTAGGGTCCCTCTCGAAAGTCCGGCAGGAAGCTTCCGAACCTTGTCCAAGGAACGTTTGTGGTGTTGTAGTACCAGTTTGCTTGATACAATGTTTGGCCGTTAGTGGTAATTGGTTCCCACATCATTCGAAGATAGATGGGCGCAGAGATCTCCTGAGGGTTGAGCGTTACTTGAGCGTGATATCTCAGCTGTTGCCAGAAGTAGCCTCCACAATTCGCGTTGCTATCACAGGTGGTCCATGAAGAGCCTGAGACGATCAGGCTTCTGTTGGGCAGTAGGAAGACGTCGGCCCGCCATCCAAGGTCCCAGCCATCAACACAACAGTTTGGCGACTGTACGCCCATACCCGCCATCAGAAAATTGTCCGGGGCCAGAAGCTGGACATTGGCCTCGACGAAGCTGACTCCCAGTTGGAGACAGCAGATCCTGTACTGTGTAGAATTGTAGTATCCTGCCACGTAGGGGTAGCTTGATTGGCCCAGGGTGAGGTCCGCGGGCATAGGCGAGATAGATGAAGCATAGAGGACCCTCGGATCCCAGAAACCGTAGGCCACGAGAGTCCAGAGACACACTGTCAAGACAAGAGCAACTCCAACCCGCCTTGCGTCTTCAAGCCTGATCCTTTCGAGCCAGCCGTCTCCTAATGAGAATCGGAATCTTTGAGGAAGACCCAGCTCGAGGAGACCGCCCAGGAAGGCAAAGAATGCCCAACTTGGGACAAGAGGGTAGAGGATACTCCTATCGCAGTTTGGACATGACAGCGTCCAGAGCCCCGCGGACAAGACTAGTAGTGAGACTGCTCCGGAGGACGCGGCTATCTTGAGGGATCGCCCTATTCGAGCAGCTAGGATTCCTGTTGCTATCTGTGGAACTCCTATGAGGATAAGTCCTTGGAAGACGACGAGGGGTGGAAGGTATGTTACGCCGGAGAACCAGGCGGTCAAAGGGAACCAGGCCATAACTACGGTAATCACAACACCCCCAGCAAGTGCGATTGCCGGACGCACTGTTCTGTTGAGAGCGTCACGTTTTGATGCTGCCTTTACAAGAGCCGGCAATGCTCCAAAGCTGAACATCATCGCCGTCAGCCTGAAACCTGCGATCCCGTCAGGACCCGTCTGATAGCATCCCGAGTGCAGCAACCCACCAGTTCTGAAGGTTGAACAAGCCTCGTAGAACAATGTCCAGATCAGTGCTGCACTGAGAAATACCTGGATTACAGCCCAGCGGGGCCGAAGCAGGTAGGCGACGAGTATTCCGCCAAGAGCAAAAGAGACAACATCGGCTTCAAGCCGAGTGCCTGAGAGCTGGTAGTACCAGTAGTTGCTGTTTCCATAAACTCCAAAGTAGAAGTCGATCCTCTCGAAGAGATAGGCAGGGACCCACGGAAAAATAGCCAACAGCGCGATTCGAACTATATTCCTACCAGTGACCCTTAGAGAACTGATCATCAAATAGGACTTTTCCTGGTTCAGTCCTATGGGTCTTGCCCCAGGCCTAGGATAGCCTATTCCTTAGAGAATAATTCTTGACGATATAATTCGAGTTGCTCTTTTTAGTCTATCCGCAGTATGAGGGGACTGGGGCCAACCCGGCGGGACAGTACACCGATTGATAGGTCTGGATAAGGGCCAGGTTCAAGTGGAGCACATTCACATAGGGACTCCCGAAGATCAAGAAAGTCCCCTCAGTGTTCTGGTCAATTAGGGCGTAGAGGGCATCCTCGGGAATGCCTGTAGCTTTGGACACTTGGGACACTTGGTCGCGCGCGTCTTGACGCGTTATGTCGGGGTCAACTCCAGAAGCTGACAATGACGAACTACGAGAATGGAAGAAGACGGGGGAGGAGAAGTTTTGCCCTATGAGATATGATCCTACAGCCTTTCCGTTGCCGCTGCTAAGGTGTGCGATCGATCCGTTGGCCTGGGTGGGAAAGAGGATCTGGGCGAATCCTGTGACTGCAAGTGGAAAGAGGAGCCCGCAGAGTAGCATTGAGACGATGGCTAGCCTGATCGCTGGCGAGGAATTTCTTCCGATCTCTTTCTTGAGGCTCAACTCTTCTCTCTACACTCCCAGTGAGAGTAGTGCTATGTCGATGAGCTTGATTCCGATGAACGGGACTATTATTCCGCCCGCTCCGTAGATGAGGGCGTTCTTGATGAACAGGGACATTGTGCTGGTAGGCTTGAACCCTATGCCCCTCATGGCGAGGGGGATTAGAAGCGGGATTATCGCCGCGTTGAATATCAGCGCGGACAAGACCGCCGTGCTGAGTCCCAGTCCGAGAATGTTGAGAGCCTTCAGCTGGGGAAGGGTGGACGCGAACATTACTGGAACGATCGCGAAGTACTTGGCAACGTCATTCGCGATGCTGAAGGTCGTCACAGCGCCCCGTGTCATGAGCAATTGTTTTCCCAGCATGACCACCTCTATGATCTTCGCCGGGTTTGACTCCAAGTCTACCATGTTCGCCGCCTCCTTGGCCGCCTGAGTGCCCGAGTTCATCGCAAGTCCCACATCGGCAGCAGCCAGGGCGGGGGCATCGTTCGTGCCGTCCCCGATCATGGCCACGACCCGGTTCTCGGACTGTTCCCGCATCACGATCTCATACTTGTCCTCGGGCTTGGCCTCGGGTCTGTACTCGTCTATCCCCACCTCGTTCGCGATGCTCTTCGCGGTCAGAGGTTGGTCACCGGTCAGCATGACCGGACGGATCCCCATCACCTTGACCGACTCGATCTTCTCCCTAATGTCCGGTTTGAGAACGTCCCTTAATCGGATGAGTCCAATCGCCTCCCTGTTCTTCGTTACTGCTAGGGGCGTGTCACCTCGGCTCGAGATCTGGTTCACCAACTCGTCATAATTGCTGGGCACTGTGCGGACGATCTTCTTCACGGCGTCGGGGGCGCCTTTGATTATCTCCGTCTCATCCTCCGAGGGTGCGGAACCAGCTTCTTGATGAGGTTCGAACTTTCGTCGCAATCTTCCTCGCTCTCGGCCCGATTTGTCTCCCTTTGGGAGCATGAACCCGGATCCTTGGGAGATCTTGACGCCGCTAGTGCGCGTGCTGGCCGAGAATTCGTAGACCTCAGAGACAGCTAGGGCGTTTAATTCTCTAGGGACAAAACCATCCTCGTACGCGAGCCGTATCAGGCTCCGGCCTTCGGGCGTATCATCGTGCCAGGAGGACAGAAAGGCGGCCTCACCCACTTCCTTGGAAGTGTGACCCTCGAACGGGATGAACTCCGTGGCTTGCCTGTTGCCGACGGTGATCGTGCCTGTCTTGTCGAGTATGATGACGTCCGTGTCACCTGCTCTCTCGACCGCTCTCCCAGATTTTGCCACGATCTTCCTACGGTACAGCCGTGATATTCCGGACAAGCCTATCGCGGGTAGAAGAGCGCCTATCGTCGTTGGGAGGAGACAGACATAGAGTGCGATGAGGACAGATAGGTCTATCGCGAGGTTGAGCGTGATGGAGAGACCGAGAAGCGCGGAGACGATTATTGTGAAGATCGCGGTTAGACCAACGAGCACCATGGTCACAGCGACCTCATTCGGTGTTCGTGGTCTCTTGGATGATTCTACCATCTTGATCATCTGACTGATGTACGTCTCCTCCGGGTTGACGGTGACCCGGGCGGTCAGATTGTCGCTGATGATCTTCGAGCCGCCTATCACCTCGTCTCCCGGAGCCTTCCGGACGGGCGTGGACTCTCCCGTTAGCAGAGACTCGTCTACCATGCTTATTCCTTCAAGGATTTCAGCATCGATCGGAACAACGTCGTTCTTCTCAAGCAGAATCAAGTCCCCCTTACGAAGCGCCGTGGAGGGAGTCGCAACAAATCTTCTCACATCTCCCTCGACGAGTATCTTCTTGCTCTGAACCTCAGACTCTAGGCTTCGCAGACTATTGGCGGTGTTCTTTGCCTGCGACTCCGCGAGCGCGTTTGAGAGAGTGGCGAACCATACGGTTAGTAGAAGTATGAGGGCAATCTCGACATAGTAAATTCTCAGATTCAAGCTCGCAACGGGGTAGAAGGCGGGGGGATAGACTGCCATCGCAGCCACAACGAAGAAAGTCAGTTCAACGATGAACATGACAGGATTCGATAAGAGAGATGCGGGGTTCAGCCGGATGAGTGAATCGCGAAGGGTTCTTCTGGAGAGGAGGCTTGTCAGGAGACCAGGTCTTCTAAGGTGTTTCATTGTCTGCATGGTTGTCTCAGAAACCGTTGCCTCGTTTCTGGAAGAATTCCAAGACGGGTCCAAGTCCTAGGAAGGGGAAGAATGTGAGAACCACTAGAAGGAGTATGCTGCCGACGAGGACGATCGTGAAGGTAACACTGTCTGTTCTGAGTCCGATCTCGCTGGTTCGCCTCCGATTGATCATTGAACCTGCGAGCGCTAGTAATATTCCGATCGGTATGAAACGGCCGGAGAGCATGACTAGCGCGGTGGATATGTTGAAGAAGGGGGTATTTCCTGTCGCGCCTAGAAAGTCAGACCCGTTGTTCGCCGCGGCGCTCGTGAACTCGTAGAATATCTGCGTGAACCCTGTTGAGCCTGTCGAGACGCCGATGGCGGATGCCGCTCCCGTCGCATACGCGAGGACAGTGGGGACAAGAATGATGACAGGGTGAACCAAGAAGGTGATCATGACAAGTTTAACGTCGCGGGCGTTGATCTTCATCCCCAGATATTCTGGCGTTCGGCCGGACATGAGGCCGACGATGAAGACGGTGATGACAACGTACATCACCATGTACATGACTCCGACGCCCTTCCCGCCGGGCGATGACTGGATTAGCATCCCCATGAATGCAGAGAGGATTACGAGGGGATGATTGCCGAACAGGCTTGAGTTCACGGAGCCTGTGGTGACGGCAGTCGTGACGACCGTCCAGAAGGTTGAGAAGAACCCGCCGAATCTCACTTCCATTCCACGACCGAGACCATAATTGGGGATGAATGCAAGGAGCAGGTCGATCGCGAAGAGAGAGTAGGCACCCCAGAGGATTGGGCGGGCCTCCCTCCTCTTCCCCAGCATCCGCCCGTAGACAAAACAGAGAGCCGTCGGTATCAGAAGCATAAGAAAAATCTGGAAGATGTCACTCGCAGGATTAGGATTCTGGAAAGGATAGGCGGAATTGGCTCCGTAATATCCTCCTCCGTTGGTCCCGAGCTGCATGATGCTAACTAGCGAGGCGACCGGGCCCACCAGGATTGTCTGGGTCGAACCTTCCACCGTGCTAACTATCTGGTAGCCACTGAGTGTCTGGGGCACACCGAGCCCTACGAAAATCAGCGCTGCGATAAAGCAGAGGGGGAGAAACAGTCTGGTCAGGGATCTTACAAAGTCGGTGTAGAAGTTTCCCATGTCCTTGGAGTTGGCGACGAAACCTCGAATCATCGCCGCCGCCACGCAGACTCCCGTTGCCGCGCTGGTGAATTGTAGGAACTGGACAGCAGTCATCTGTGAAAGATACGAGAGGCCTGAGAGACCTGGAGTGTTGCTCAGAGTGGAGCAGTTCGGGAGCCGGTTGCAGACCCCCTCCCCGTTGTAGTGTTGCAGGTTCGTGTTGGTCCCGAAGCTGATGACCTGCATGAATGCTAGGTCCAGGCTGAAGCCGGGGAATCCTTGAGGGTTGAGCGGCAGTCCGCCTTGGAAGACGAAGATGATGAACGCGAGAGCCATCTGGAATATGTTGACGATGAGGGCTGAGAGGAAGTATTCCCTCCAGCCCATTCCATGGCTCGGGTCAACGCCCAAGAGCCGGTAGACAGTTTTCTCGACCGGGTCCAGAAATCGGTCGAGGCGACTTGGAGCGTGTGTGAATACCTTAACGATGTGAGGCGTGAGGAGTCTGCCGGCGACTATTGCCGAGAGAAGAATGAGAACCAGTGTGAGGAAGTCTGCCGGCTGGATCAAAAGTCAATGGCTTCCATGGGCTAACCCCAGAACGCGTCATTGGTTCTTAGAACTAGTCTTTCTGAGCGATGGCGGTTGATCCATGGGAGGAGGAGCCTAGAAACTCGTCCGTGCATCTGGCACCCTTATGCGTCTTGAGAACGATCGAGCTTACGGTGCTCTTGACGCCGCGTACCTTCATGATCCTGTTCTTTAACACGTCCCGGAACTCCTCGATATCATCAGCCCGTACAAGCGTAACGATGTCGAACTCACCAGTCACTTCGTACAGCTCCTCGATATTGTCGAGCTTGGACAGGGCCTGGACTACGTCGTCCATGTGAGGCGACTCGACGAAGATGTCAACGAACGCCAATAGAGGAGCCATTGGTCAACTATCCGCCTGGAACAGGGGCGGGCCGTCGTTGGGCGATTTATAGATTTCTTGACCCTGCATCGCTATTCACAGGATCGCGGCAACAAGACTCGTCTTCATTCCATTATTCAGATAAACCCGGCCGGAAGGACATCGGTGAGACGGTCCTAGATCTATGCAAATCTGCACTACGATACTGGACGCGATCGGCAACACTCCCCTAGTTAGGCTGAACCGAGTGTCAGAAGGAGTGGAGGCCGAGATACTGGCCAAGCTGGAGAATCTGAACCCGGGAGGTAGCGTGAAGGACCGGATTGGCGTAGCAATGCTCCAGGACGCAGAGAAGAAGGGTCTCCTGAAGCCGGGGGGAACAATCATCGAACCTACCTCGGGAAACACTGGGACCGGCCTTGCGATCGTGGCGTGTGTCAAGGGGTACAAGATGATCTTTACAATGCCCGACAAGATGAGCGAGGAGAAGAGAAGCCTTCTCCGGGCATACGGTGCAAAGGTGGTCGTGACGCCGACAAACGTACCGCCTGATTCGCCCGAGCATTATATCAAAGTGGCAGAAAGACTGGCCCGAGAGACGCCTAACTCGTACATGCCCAACCAGTACGTGAACACGGCTAATCCTATGGCCCACTACCAGACAACAGGTCCCGAGATATGGCGTCAGACCGGCGGGAAATTGGACATGCTCGTATGCGGCATGGGCACCGGAGGCACAATTAGCGGAGCCGGACGCTTCTTGAAGGAGAAGAAAAAAACCATCAAGATTGTCGGCGTGGACCCTGAAGGATCAATCTACCATCCTCGTTTTCATAGAAACCCAGAGAAGTCTCACCAGTACAAGGTAGAGGGAATAGGAGAAGATTTCATGCCTAAGACAATGGACATGACAGTCGTCGATGACGTCATCCAAATCTCAGACAAAGACGCGTTCGACTGTGCGAGGCGACTCGCACGCGAAGAAGGAATCCTCGTAGGAGGGTCGGGTGGAGCCGCGGCGTGCGCTGCCCTCAAGGCTGCTGAGAAGATGCGGAAGGGCCAGACAATTGTGACGCTCCTTCCGGACACCGGCAGGAACTATCTCACGAGACTCTTCTCCGACCAGTGGATGAAGGAGCAAGGGTTCCTCTAAATCCGGTGATCCCCCGTGAGAGACCGGGATGTGATGAACCTACTCGACCAACTTGAGCTGTACATGCTAAGGGTCACCAGAAACCAGGCTTCACAGAAAAACTACTGGCTTTTCGTATACAACAGCATGAAAAGCGGCCTACTGATGACCAAAAACCTAGAAACGCACCTGCAGTACAAGCTGAAAGAACTTGGAGTGACACTCCAAGAGACCAAGTCAGAGTCTTAGGCGATAAGATGATATGAGGCACGTGCGTGAGCTCTACAGTCTTGGCAGTCATAGTCGTCGAGAAGGACATGAGACAGTGCGAAGCCGTCTGCCCCAAACACGGAGCCCAGTGCAAGCTGAAGATGTTCGAACAGAACGCTTTCCCGATGCACGCTCACACGATCGACCAGAAGACCTGTGTTTGGAAAAAGTGAGTTGCTGACAGCCTATGTTCTTGCCAAACGGATTTTTCGCCTAAAAAGTAGTCCGAGTGTCGCGGAAGAATTAGGACCTAGAGCGTCGTATTCTTCTTAGTACAAGAGACGTTCCTGCAACGACAAGGATGATTATCCCTCCAAAGATGCCATAGAATATTACGGGGTCAAGTCCTGAGGTCGTCGAGGGTGCAGGTGGGGCGTGCGATACAGCGGCAACGTGCACATTAACAGTTGTGGTATGTCGGCTAGCTCCGCTTGTAGCGGTAATCGTGACTGTGTAATTTCCCTGTGTGAAGGATCTGAAGGTCGCGGTCGAGGTTCCCGAGCCGTTTGCTAAGCTGAAAGGGTTGAGGGACACCGAGAGCCCGGTGCTCGGTGATACAGTTGCTGCAAGCTCCACTTGAGATGAGAATCCGTTCTCAGGGTCTACTTTCACGTCTGAGGTGGCTGTTTGTCCTGAGGCGAAGCTAACTGAACTGCTGGCGGTGATTGTAAACCCAGGGGAGGCGGAGGCTGTGAATCTGAATATTGCTGTTGCATTATGGCTGATTCTGCCAGACGTTCCGATGATTGTCACCGCATAGGTTCCTGCCACGATGGAGTTGCAGGAGAGTGTCGCCCTACGCGAGCTGTTTGAGATCGTGGCGGGGACTATGGGTGTACATTCGAGGTCTGCTGGAGGGGGGAGGTCTGAGAGAGTAATGTTCCCAGTGAAATGCTCAATAGGATTTACGATGATGGTTGATGTAGCGAGACTAGTTCCATCAGCTGGAGCAACACTCGGAAGAGTAGCTCCAATAGTAAAGTCTGGAACCATAATCGAACTGAATATCAGAGGATCTGTTCGCTGCGATTCCGACGTTTGCGGAGTCCACACTGCTAAGCTGAGCACGAATACTGCCAGTAGCGTCTTGCTGAACAGAAGGCAAGTCGGAGAGTCCCGGGACGGTTCTGACATCTCGTGACCAGGGTGTGATGACAAGGTGGGCGTTTGCGGTTTTTTTCCGTGGGGAATGTAGGCTTTGCTAAGAGAAACATTATGTTCGTCCGTCAGATTAATGACACAGTTCGACCTGCAGATTGAGCGCCGAAGCCTTTGAGGAACCCGCTAGGCTTAGGATCCGGTCTTGGGCGGGGATTTTTTGATATTGGCTCTCGCTGACGCTTCCTTGTTGTCCGTGTTTTCCACGACGAGGAACCATTTCCCTTTCTGGGGGGCTACGAAGTGGAGTGTGGCTTTTTCGACGCCTTCTTCGCCGGTCTCGCTCCAGAACTCTTCGCCAAGGTCCAGGCTGTTCAGGTTGTCAGCGTCCATCAGATAGACGTTGACGGGTGCGTCGGCTGTGACCTCGCACATGACTTCCGCGCGCTGGTCTAGCTCCACTTCGAAGGTCGCATACTCACCCTTCGCTATGACTCTGGTGTTGGGATCCATCTTCGGCATGGCCGGCTTGGCAGGTGCGACTATAGTAGAGTCGGTCCCGACAGGAACCGGTCTGATGGCTTCCTGTTTCATAGCACCCGGCCGTGGGGGGGTGGGTTTGGCGGGGCTGACGTTCGTAGGGATAGTTTTTGGAGGAGTGATCTTGGGACTCACTACTTTCTGGAAATCTGGTCTCGTCTGTTGTGCAGTGGTCCGGGGAGGTTCAATTTTCGGAACGGGTCTCTGTTCCAGTCTCGAAGGTGGTTGGTGCGGCCGTGGTGTCTGTTTGTCGTCCGACTTTTCCCGGGACGGCTTCGGCTCGACCATAGAATGGCCAGTCTTCCGATTCGTTGAATGGCCGGCTCCTGCTCCAGACCCGGGTCCTCTCGACGGTGCTAGCGTTGCTATCGAGAGTATGGCGAGGATCGTCGCGCCTGCGATTGTCCAGGATAGGACTTGCAGGATTCCGGCTATCGTGATGAGTATGCTGGCAAGGTTGCCTAACAGCATTATTGGTTTGGAAGCCAAGGGACAACGCCCCTCTCTGATATGCAGGGAATGCTCTCGTGTACAGGCTCAAAACGTAACTGTAACGAAGCCGGGTCAAGTGAAGAAGTACTGTTCTGCTTCAGATAACCAATCGCGCCTAACCATTGACCTTCTGGTGATGGCTACATCCTCAATTTGAGGGTACACGATCCATGGATAATGTATGAGGAAAAAGAAGGGGAGAGAAAGCCAATCGTTTTTTGGCCAGAAGCTCAAGCTCGGAATCTTATTTTCGCTGTCCAGGGCAAGTAACGGCGGGTCTGCCCTGACTCGGGAGCCGTTCTAGCTGTCATTCTGAGTTGCTTCCTACCTTGCCTGGTTCCTCGTGTAGTAGTATAGCCCTCGGCTCTTGCTCTGTTCAATCTGTAGTTTGAACCATGAATCAGTGTTGGCCCGTGAGGCCCATGAGACCAGCCGGACCTTTCTCGCTTCTAGCTTCTTGGCTCTTCGCGATGTCCAGACGGATCCGATCGCCGCCACTATCCCGCCGAAGAGACGGTGAGACTCTCGAGCTATTCCTACTCCACTTTTGGTCGCTTGCATCTTTCACGTCACCAATGGTACAACGCGTCGGAGGATCGGATTATCTTTGAGCAAGCGAGCGCCGGCATTAGTATGAGCGGCACGCCACGGCTATTCCCGGCAGGCGTACGCCGGTACACTCTTTATATCCACGGCACGACTGGAAACTCTCGTAAGTAAATGTTCGAACTCTTCCTACGGGTCCAGCCGACAGAGAAGAACGAGGATCCCCACAACCGTCTGAGCAAGAAGTTTCCCGGTGCCCGAATCTCCCTATGGTGCAATGACCACACAGACATTCTAGAGATCGAGTCCGATGGTCTAGACTCCTTCCAGGAGATCCAGAAAGAACTCGCGTATTATTCTACACATTACAAGAGCAAGATCATTGGGAAGACCCTCTGTCAGGACAAGTTCCAGCTTATAGCCCGTACATGTATATGCGGACCCGACGGCGGCGTTACAGTCGGCTCGGTAGTACGTGCAAACAACTTCCTCCAGATGCCGCCGCCCGTCTTCTTCGGCGGCTGGGAGTACCATCGCCTCGTCGGCTTCGACGACAACGATGTCAGGGGTCTCCTGAAGGGACTCGACAAGGTCGGCAAGACGGAGATTCTGCACAAGGGCACGACAGACGGCACCACCGACAAGGCCTTCCTACTCTCCCTCGGCAGCCTCTTCGGCAATTTGACTGAGAAGCAGATGAAGGCGATGCTGTCCGCCGTCGAGAGCGGATACTACGAGATTCCGAAGCGAACCACCGCAGATGAGCTGGCTGCTAAACTCGGACAGCCTCGCAGCACACTAGAGGAGCATATCCGCAAGGCAGAGAGCAAGGTCGTGCTCGCGATGGCGCCGTACATGATGATGTACGCCCGGGTGCCGGAGTCTCCCTTCACGAGCAAGACTAGGGCGGCGGGAGACACTGTTGGGGCTCGGTTCATGAAACAGTTGGCGGTGCAGACTGTCGAGAAGTCGAGGAACAACTAGGCTACACTCGCAGTGCAGCTGTAGTCTTCTAGTTTCGCGGAAAGAGAAAGAGGGACGGAGGGCGTGTCCTCCGTACTGTTCCTAGATTAAGCTCTGGCCGATGGTGTGTCCAGAGGTATGGTCGTGGTCTCTGTGGATGAGTTCGTAGTGGTTGCGGCAGAGATTCCTGCCACAGTTCGTGCAGAACTCGGTCGCCTGTTCGATGCAACGCCTCTCATGCTCTTCCAGCTCATCGGGGCTACCGAATCCGCCGATATCGCCTACCTCGACCTCTTGACAGGTCTTGGCTGATGTGTTGAGCGTGAGGCTTGGCTGGACCACGTTTTCGGCTTTGTCTAGTGGAGACTTCTCTGGCTTGGGTCGGGCGTGAGTCTTGGTCTTCGTCCTTTTGTGAGCCTTCGATGCTGTACGGGTCTTAGCTTTGCTTTTCTTCTTGGACTTCAAGATTAGAACCGTAACCTAGAAAGTTCGGAGCAGGTGAAATTTCACATCTAACTCTCGCCATGAGAACTAGGTAACAATAGCTCCGTTCAGCAGACTCCTTCGGCTGTCCGGTGCTTCCGGGACTTTACTCTTCGACCAGAAACGGCTGAGAGATGCTTGTTCGAAGATGCTACTCTTCGCCTATCCCGGGCTTGTTCCCCAAGACTTCCTCTATTCGTTCCAATGTCGCCGTGTCCAGCTTGTCCACAACCTCGACAGCCTTCATATTCTCGACAACCTGTTCTGGACGACTCGCCCCTGTCAGCACGGTGCTCACGTTCGGATTCTTCAGGCACCAGGCCAAGCCTAGCTGGGCCAGGCTATAGCCCATGTCCTTTGCTATCGGCTCCAGCCGGTTGACCTTCTGAATATTCTCCGGAGTGACCAGATTCTCCCGTAGCCACTGATACCCTTCGAGCGAGGCCCGAGATCCTGGAGGAACCCCCTTGCTGTACTTCCCTGTCAGCAAGCCCGAAGCCAGCGGGCTCCAGATGGTTGTTCCAAGCCCAATCTCGCGATACAAGGGGAGATACTCTGACTCGACCCGGTCCCGGTGCAGCATATTGTACTGCGGCTGTTCCATCGAGGGAGGAGTCATGCCGAGCTCCCGGGCGATACCGTGAGCCCGCATAATATCGGTGGCGCTCCATTCCGAGGTCCCCCAGTATAGAATCAGTCCCTGATGGATCAGATCATCCATCGCCCGGACAGTCTCCTCGATCGGAGTGTTCGGGTCTGGGCGGTGGCAGAAGAACAGGTCAAGATAAGACAGCTGTAGTCTTCGGAGCGAGTTTCGACAAGCCTCATAGATGTGCTTCTTCGAGAGGCCCTTATCATTCGGTCCATCCCCGCCCCAGAACACCTTGCTGGAAACGACGATGCTCTCTCTCCTCCAGCCAAGCTGCTTGATCACATTACCCATCACAGTCTCTGCGTTGCCATGAGCATAAGCCTCGGCATTGTCGAAGAAGTTCACACCAGCATCATACGCCCTAGACATGCACTTGACGGCGACCTCTTCGCCGACCTGGCCACCATACGTGACCCAGGCGCCGAGCGACAGCTCGCTCAGCTTGAGACCAGAGTTGCCGAGCCTACGATAATTCGTCTTTGGGACACTCCGCTCCGGCAGAGAAATATGGGCCAGTTAATATCCACTTCCAAGAAGGACGCAAGACAAACAGAAAACGCGAGTGACCGGGAGATTGGAGAGTCCAGAGAAAGAGACTGACAGGATAGGAGAGGAATTCGATGCAGACGCCTGCGATTTCTGCGACCGCTACAAACGTAGAGGTCTCTCCAAGAGTAGCAGGCTGCTCCTAGATTTCATCCTCAACGAGGGTGCGCAGGACAAGACGGTAGTTGACTTGGGCTGCGGCGCGGGCGGCTTCTCCGTAGAACTTCTGAAGAAAGGTGCAGCCAGCGCCATCGGGGTAGATCTCTCCCCCAAGATGGTCGAAGCGGCCAGCGAACTGGCCCGGGTTAGCGGATTCGAGAATAGGGCCAAGTTCCAGGTTGGAAATGCTGCTGAAGCAGAGCTTCCCTCCTCGGACATTGTCATAATAGACAAGGTCCTCTGCTGCTACTCGAACTGGAGGCCGCTACTGAAAAACGCAATCGATGCAGGCCGCACGATGGTCGGTTTCATCGTTCCACGCGACCAAGGCTTGGCTAAGTGGCCCTTCAGGATAGGGGTCCGTGTTGTCAACTTCTTTCAGAAGAGAAGAGGAAAAATCCTGTTCTATCTACACCCATTAGACATTCTGGATCGGACCCTTCAAGACTCAGAATTCACGCAGCAGAAAAGCCAGGGATCTAGGCTCTGGCTGGTCTTCCTCTACACGCGCCCCCCCGACTACCAGAGCCTGAATAAGCCCAGGCGCTAGCTGGTCGATTCTAACGACTTCATCGTCTTCGTCAAGTCTGTAAGTAGCTGAACCACGTCGCGATGATTCCTGAGATTGTACTTTGCATACGACTTTGCGAGTCCGACCTTGATGGAGAATGATTTTTCAGGGAGGACCTTGAAGAGGTCCTCATCGGCCTGGTCGTCCCCGACAGCAAGAACGAAGTCAAAGTTCTCCTGTGAGAGCAGAAGCTTCGCCGCCGTGCCCTTGTCGATACCAATGTTGCGCACCTCGATCGACTTGCTCGCCTGCAACACCTGAACCTCCGTGTTCTCGGAGAAGTAGGAGAGCTCATCAGCCAACTCCTTCGAGCGAACAGAAGCGAGCTCCGGATCGGCCGCTCGGAAGTTCCACACGAGCGAGAACTCTTTCTCTTCCGTGAACGAGCCGGGGAGCCTATCCTCGTGACTCTTAAGAATCGGCAGGACCTTCTCTTTCCAGTCGCTCTCAACCTTCACCGCCGGAACCCACTCCTTGCCCTTCTCCCTGATCCATGCTCCGTGCTCAGCGACTATTCCTATGTTGAGAGAGCCGAACCATTTCTCGAGGAGGGCCTTGTGGCGGCCGCTGATTATCACAAGGTTGTTCCGAGGGTCCTCCGATAGCGTGTTGAGTATAGCGACGAGTATGGCTCCCGGGACTGCTGTCTCGGGACGCTCCTTGAAAGGCGACAGCGTACCATCATAGTCTAGAAGAAGAATCCTCTTCTCACAGCTAACATAGTCTTTGATCAGCCTCTCTCTAGTCGACTTGTCCATCAACCGGGCGCTGTACCTGTCCTGCTGCTCTTTTACAGAGCGAAGCTCGTCGACAAAGTCCTGGCCCCAGCGAATAACATCGTATCGCTCTAGCCGAGTCTGCATCACCTCGTTACGACGCATCTGCTCGTCCTCAGGCATCTCCAGAGCCGCCGTCAGCGCATCCACAATCTCGGACTGATCGTTAGGGTTGATGATCAACGCCTCACCCAGCTCCCTTGCCGCGCCGGCCATCTCGCTGAGAATCAGAACTCCCCTCCGGTCGGCTCTAGACGCCACGTACTCCTTTGCAATCAGGTTCATCCCATCCCTCAAAGGAGTAACCAGAGCGACATCACTCACCGCAAAGAGTCTCAGCAGTTGATCGTGGGGCAGGAAGCGGTATCGATAGACTATAGGGGTCCAGCCGATCGTCCCGAACTTCCCATTGATACCACCCACGAGCTTGTCGATCTCCTCCTTCATCTGTTGATAGTGCTCCGACCCAATTCTAGATGGGACGACTGACAAGAGCAGGACCACCCTGCGCTGCCATTCGGGATGCTTCGCAAGAAAGGCCGAGTAGGCCTCAAGCCGATGCTTGATCCCTTTCGTATAATCAAGCCTATCTAGGGATAGTACTGTCTTGATATTGCCGAGTGTTGCACGGAGCTCTTCTGCCTCCCGCTGCACACCTTCGCTCTTCACCATTTCGCGGATCTGTCGGTAGTCGACGCTCATGGGAAAAGTATCTACCCTGACCGCCCTCTCCCCGTCGATCAAGAGTTGGCCGAAGTTGTTGTCGATTCCGAGGATACGGAGTATGCATCTGAGGAAGTGCTGCGTGTAGTCGATCGTATGGAATCCTACAAGGTCAGCTCCAAGGATGCCCTCCAGGATTTGCCGGCGCATTCGCGTGGGTAGGGTACGGAAGATGTCATAGGAGGGAAAGGGAGTGTGGAGGAAGAAGCCGATGGACAACTCCGGAATCTTCTCTCTCAAGAGCCTCGGAAGTAGCATCAGATGATAGTCATGAACCCAGACCGTGTCCCCGGGCTTGACCACTTTTAGAATAGAGTCTCGGAAGACCTCATTCACTTTCACATACTGGGCCCAGTCCTGCTCGTCGAACCTGGCATGGGTCGGAAAGTAGTGGAATAGGGGCCAGATCGTGCTATTGCAGAACCCATGGTAGAACTGGTCCATCGTGTTAGCATCGATAAATACGGGATAGGCTTGTTCCTTGGCCGCCTTCTGTCTCAATTTGTCATGAGACTTTTCGTCGACCTCGATTCCCGGCCATCCAATCCAAAGGTGATCAATGCTGGACGCGTCCTTTCTCGCCCAGTTCAAGTACGCGGTCAAGCCTGAGACGAGACCGCCTGGGCTCGGGCGGAAGACCAGCTCCCCCTCCTGACTGCTCGCTGTAAAGGGAAGCCTATTGGAAACGACTAACAATCTCATATCAATCGCCCGGGGTGTTCCGCGGAGCCCTATCTCGCTCCTACAGATGCGACTAGCTCACCCTTAAACCAGCGGAAGTACGTGATGTAACGGCGTAAACTATTGGCCCGCAGATAGTGAGCATTAGGAATAGTCTCCACAAGACCGTTAAGCTTAACCCCGGCAGACGCTAACGGAAACGTGGGAATTCAATGGTATACTGCTGGAAATGCGGAAGCCAAGTCGGAGAGCAAGCGGCCCTCTGCCCCAAGTGCGGAGCCACCCTGCGCGGAACTATGGGAGTGCAGTCTCCCACGGGCTTTGAGTTGTTGAGGGACGACAAGAGCGTCCAGAATCACTGGGCGCGGAGAGTACTTGCGATCCTCATCGATGCGGCCGTGGTATCCGTGGTAGTAGCGGTAATCGCCGCAATATTCGCTATCCCCTTCCTATTGGGATTGGGATTCCCGGTCACAGCGGTGTCGGCGTTCCCTCCTTGGTGGGCTGCGTGGTGGGGAGCCTGGCTTGGATGGGCTCTGCCTCTCGTTCTCTTTCTCTACTTCTTCCTCGCCGAAGGATTGTACGGCCGAACCCTCGGCAAGGAGATAATGGGCCTCCGAGTCGAGAGGGTGGACGGGAAGTCCATGGACCTGCGTAGTAGCTTCATACGAAACATCAGCAAGATCTACTGGCTCCTACTACTGCTCGATGTAGTTGTAGGGCTGGGCACTCACGGCGAGATGAGCCAGAAGTGGAGCGACCGCTTCATCGGAACAAAAGTAGAGGCCAAGACCCACATGACAATAATTCCCTGAAACGTCAAGAACAGTCTCGCGACAGAACGTGGCAACAAGTCAGCACGACGCAGCAGCAAGCCTCAATCATCTCTACGAGGATTACTGGGAGTTCATTCTACATGAAAGCCCAACCTACGCCACCTATCTTGGGGACCACCGGTACGACGACAGGCTGGACGATGTCTCAGCAGAAGCCTATCACCAGAGAGTCGACCGGCTACGAGAATACCTGAAACAGCTGAAGAGTATTCGAAGACCCGTAGGTCAGGCGGATCGGCTCAACTATGACCTGTTCCAACGCGAACTCGCCCTACAGATCGAAGGCGCCAAGTACGAACCCTACCTCACCCCGATCAGCCAGCAGACCGGACCCCACATCGACCTCCCCCAGCTCATCACCTACCATCCCTACAAGACCAGACAGGACTATGACAATTACACCAGCCGCCTGAGACAATTCCCGAGAGTCTTCGACCAGACGATCGCCAACCTGAAAACTGGAATAGAAAAGAAGATCGTCCAGCCCAGAGTCGTAGTCGAGAAGATCATACCCCAACTAGAAACCCAGGTAGTGGCCTCGCCAGACAAGAGCGAACTCCACAAGCCCATCGATGAAATCCCCTCAAGCATCGGATCGGACGACGCACACCGGATCGCCAAGGAGTTGGATGAAGAGATAACTCACTCTGTCGTCCCCGCCTACACTAAGCTCCTAAAGTTCGTCAAAGAAGAGTATCTTCCAAAATCTCGCACTAACCCAGGCATCTGGTCCCTCCCGAAGGGAAGAGCGATGTACGACTACGCTATTCGATATCATACGACCACGAAGCTTACGCCTGCCCAGATCCACAGGATAGGCAAGCGGGAGCTTGTCCGGATAAACAGAGAGATCCGCGGCATACTTCGAAAGGCCCGGTTCAAGGGAACCCTCCAGCGGTACAACGAGACACTCCGCAATGACAAGTCAAACTTCTATACAACCGGTCAAGACCTTCTAGACGGATTCAAACGAATACTCAAGCAGATGGACGCGAAACTATCCCTTCTCTTCGGCCGGTTGCCCGAGTCAGAGTACGGATTCCGCGAGATCGAAGAATTCCGCGCTGACGCGGCACCGGCTGCCTACTATTATCTGCCTCCGGAAGATCGGTCGAGACCCGGATACTTCTACGTGAACACCTACAAGCCCGAGACCCGGCCAAAATACACGATGGAAGCACTCGCATACCACGAGGCAGTACCCGGCCACCATCTACAACTCGCACTCCAGCAAGAACTAGGGGATCTGCCAAAGTTTCGACGCCACGGCGGCTACACGGCATTCATAGAAGGTTGGGCCCTCTACGCGGAACGACTCGGCAAGGAAGTCGGCTTCTACAAAGACATGCTCTCGGACTTTGGCAGACTGACCCAGGAGGCATGGAGAGCCGCTCGTTTGGTTGTGGACACGGGCATTCATAGTATGAAGTGGACCCGAGACCAAGCCATCCGATTTCTCAAAGAAAACACGGCCACCACAGAACAGGACATTGTGTCAGAAGTAGACCGCTACATCGCGTGGCCGGGTCAGGCACTCGCCTACAAGATCGGCGAAATGAAGATCAGGGAACTCAGAGCCAAGGCGGAGAAGAAGCAGAAACGCAAGTTTGAGATCCGAAAGTTCCACGACGAGCTCTTGAATGACGGTGCTCTCCCGCTCGACCTGCTTGCAAAGAAGATGACCAGTTGGCTGGGCGTGAGGGCTTGATGCGGAGCTGCATTGACGAGGAGCTTAAGAGAGACCGAGGCCTAGGAATGGCATCCGGCCGATTCTCTAGGATGGATTAATGTTGGTCATGTCTAACGAAGAAATGGAGATTCAGAGAATAAAGGAGAAGAAACTGGTCGAGATGATGCAGAAGGCTCGCACACAGCTCGAGACCGCGGCCAAGAATGACGGGAGACCCATCCTTCTCTCAGACGCCAGCTTCTCCTCGGAGATATCGAAATACCCTTTGATGGTTGTAGACTTCTGGGCCGCCTGGTGTGGCCCCTGCCGTATGGTCGCTCCCATCATAGAACAATTAGCCAAGGAATACGCAGGCCGTGTCGCCTTTGGCAAGCTAAACGTGGATGAGAATCCCTTGACATCGGGCGAGTTTGAGGTCCAGAGCATTCCCACTCTCTTGATCTTCCGAAACGGCGAGGCAGTTGACGGGATTGTCGGGGCCGTTCCAAAATACCAGATAGAGTCCAAGATCAAGGCTCACCTCGGCAATTAGCCCAGCCAGTCTATCGTGCCATTCTACTGGGCTAACCGCCCGTAGTGATTGTCAGCCAATCACGCCCTGGCGTTGCATCTCATCCTGCACTCCCCCTCTGATCTGTCTTAACCGAAGCCTCTGTTCAGCGTATTCGTCACCTCCAATCCGGCCCGCCTTGAAATCCTCGTCCAGCCGTCTCATCTGATCCTCAAGCTCGACGACTCGTCTCCGTAGCTGATCCAGATAGGACCCGGATGCCTCCACACCGGCTATCTGGCTCGGAGTCAAGGAGGCCTTGATGACACCATCCTCTATTCTCATGATACTGTCGGCTGCCCTCGCAACGTTCTGATCATGCGTAACCATGATAACAGTCTTGCCCAATTCCCGGTTTACCTTCACCAAAAAGTCCGTGACCATCTTCGCGTTGACACTGTCTAGTTCGCCTGTGGGCTCGTCGGCCAGGAGGAGCGGGGGATCGTTGGCGAGTGCCGCCGCAATAGCGACTCGCTGTTGCTCTCCACCGCTCATCTCATCAGGCTTATGGTCTCTTATGTCGAGGAGCCCTACTGTGTTGAGAAGCTCCTTCGTCCTTGAGGATCGAGTAGACCTGGGAACGCCTGCGGCCATCATTGGTAGCTCAACATTCTCCTCAGCCGTCAGCGTCGGTATCAGGTTCAGCGCCTGAAAGATGTGCCCCACAACCTCCCGTCTGTAGCCCACCAGTTCGGAGGGCGCCAGCGCAGTCACGGTAGTGTCTCCCACAGTAATGGTCCCCGCTGTCGCACGATCGAGTCCCCCGAGAATGTTCAGGAGAGTAGTTTTTCCACTCCCGCTGGGACCGATGATTGAGACCATTCCACCAGCTTCGACTTTGAGGCTGAGTCCACGGAGCGCTTGGACTTCTATTCTGCCGAGCTTATAGGCTCGGACTAGAGAGTTGACTATCACCGGCACTGAGGTCAAGCGAATCTCACTGTTCGGTTCATCTTTGAGAGGTCCTTTCTAGCCGCTAGAATCGCAGGCAAAAAGACTCCGGCAAGCAAGAGGGCAATTATTCCAAAAATGTTCAGAAGTGCCCATTGTGGAAAGATGATTCTGCGCGCAGCAAGGATTGCAAGGTATCCTTGGTTCAGAGAGTTCTGTCCTTGCGCGTCTCCCCAGATTACTACCAGTCCGACTATTGTGCCAAGGATGAGAGAGAAGATGACGAGTGGGAGGAACTCTGTTATCAGGAGTCCTAGGAGTTGTCGATAGGACAATCCGCGAACGGCTATCATGGTAATCTCCTTCTCCCGCTCTCTGTAGCCTGTGTATGCTACTGTGCCGACTCCGATGCTCGAGGCCAGGCCAGCGAAGGCTGTTCCAAGGCGGAGAACATTCTGGCCTCCTGCACTGATTATTCCAGGAACTCCTCCAACTGAGACTTGAGCGGCCGAGACTGAGAGGGATGGATAGTCCCTCTGTAGGGACTGAGTGATCTGATCGAGGGATACGCCCGAAGCGACGCGGGCAAGGACAAAGCTCGGCGCATCAATCTTAGACACGTTTTGGTTTAGGAGTCGAAGGGGGACGAAGGACCATCCTTCGGGCTGGAAGTAGCTGAAGAGACCGGAGGATCGAGAATAGTCGGGTCCGAAGAAGCCGACGACTGTCACGTTCGCCCTTCCGCTAACGAGAGTGCCTGTTCCTGTCGTGTATGAATAAGAGATAGTGAATCTGCTTCCGATAGGGATGGAATAGTACGAAGCGATTCCGTGGTCTAGGACGATAGTCTGATTGTTCGCTCCGAGGGTTGAGAAGACGCTGTCTATGTCGCCGCTGAACCAGCCGGACTCGTAGTACGCTCCCTGTCTCCACGTCGCAGGGTCTATTGCCTTAACCTGGAGGGTTCCGAAAGGAGTGCTTGCTGAGAAGTCAGTCTCTGGAGTTGTCCCCGTAATATTGCTCCAAGTGGTAATATTACTGGCGATCCGCGTCGCGTTCGCGATCGAGTTCATCCCTGAGAGGCGAAGGTCAGACCCATTCTGGACCTCTGCCTGGCGGTAGTTGTAGTCCTGCTGGCTGGCCAGATCGCCTATGACCCACACGGAGTATCCTAGGATCAGAGCAACTATGAAGACAAGTGCTGCAACTCTACGAGGGTTCCTGAACACGCTTCTTGAGGCGAGAACCGAAATTTCGCCGATGACTTTTCTGGAGAGAGAGGCGAATCCGCGATGAAACCGTTGAGCCAGCCCGGTCGACAACTGGGCAGCGCCGTAAAGGAAGAGAAATGGACCAATGTATGTTAGCGCGAAGCTTAAGACGGCGGCGACAATCAAGACTAATGCGAGAAAAAAGTTCGCGCCGAATATGTACCGGCCTATATTCTGATAATTTATCCCCAGAAAGAGAAGCACTAGCTGGTACAACCCGAGGGAGAAGGCTACTATCGCCCCTCGCTTCCTTCTCGGTTTAGTCTCTTCCAGGTAGACGTACTCCTTCAGTGCTTGAGCCGGGTCCATGGCCGCCGCCTGACGAGCGGGTGAGAATATCGAGAAGAAGGTGAGAATCACTGCAAACACGAGCGTGACAATAACTGTATCAGAGGTTAGAAAGGCGCCTCCTCCTGACGCTCCGCCTAGAGCCCAGATGAAGGTCGGGTTCAGGCCATAGGCCAGTAGAACACCTGCAACACCTGCGACAACGCCGATCATCAAACCTTCAGTCAGAAAATGGTTGAACAGTTGTCTGCGCGTGAATCCTCTGGTCAATAGGATTCCTATCTCTTTGCGGCGCAGATTGAACGATGACTGAGAGACCGTCCGTCCCACATACCATGCTAGGAAGAATACCGGAATCGAGATGACAGAGAACTGCAAGCGTAGAGAAAATATCTCCTGTGAGAATCCCTGAAGTTGGGATAGAAGGTGTTCTTGAGGACGAAAGCCATATTCTTGTGCAGTTATTGAAACCTTGGCTTCTACTTGCTGAATTTGTGAGATGCTGTTCTCCACGCCGAACGGACTGATCAATCTATCTCTGTCAAGGTACACGTTGACCGTAGGAGTGAATGGGCTGTAGAAGTAATACTTGGACTGGTTAAATTGGTATTGATCGTAGGTCCAGTCGACGATGGGGATGAATGTCTGCTCCCAGCTCGTTATGAAGATACTTTGTTTGGTCGCTGTTGTGGGATTAACGATACATGGACCGGGGGCTGGGCAAGAGTAGTAAGACGCAATTCCGAGAGTTTCCTGAGCAATAGCGTCAAGGCTGACCGTCCCAACCACTTTCAGTGTCATATTGTACGTTATCAGTCTAGATCCATTCGAGTAAGAGCCGATGCTGTAAGGGATAGTGCTGTTGATGGGGAATTCTTCTGCTTGGTTGGAATCGGCGTTTATGAGAGTCTCGTTTCCACGGAGAGTCTTCCGCCCCCCGATGAGTGTCATATGGGAGTAAAGCAGTGAGTTATCCTCGATGGCTCTAATGCTCGGATATGATCCGTTGCGGGGATTCGCCGTGGTTGCAACAATCTCAGCAGTGATAACGCCATCAACACTCTTGACGGCATTGGCTACGCTTTCATAAGACGATGCTGGAAACGGACCAGTCGTGAAGAGGCCGGGACCGGCGTATCCAGGATAGAGATTGATATCGACTGGAGTGTTGACAAGCTGGGCATCGAGAGCCTGATTTCCAACGGTGTCCGCTGCAACATTCAGCCCGCCGAAGAAGGTGGCGGCGAGTGTCATGCCCAGAGCTAGGGCTGCAAAAAGCTTCCACGAACGGCTGATTCGCTTGATCGCGTACGAGAGCAATTACGATGATGCCCTCCTCTCGTGTCCCGTCCCGTCTTCGCCAGCCATGTTACATGGGCAATTGCCAGCAATAATGCCTACTGTTAGAACAGACTGTACGGGCATCAGAACGACTTCGCCTTCCAGAAATTAACGTCCCGTTCAAAGATCCGCAGCCTATAAGATTCCCATTCAGAATCCGAGAATGGGTCCGAATCCGCTAGCCTATTCAGCTCCCGTTCGACTTGGAATCGAATATGGAGACGTATGAGTATTGCTAATAGACTATCGGATGAAACAGTCCGACCACACTAGTACAACCATGTTCAAAGAGAGAAGCCGTACCAACGTACTTCCACGATGACATCGAAGTCTTCGCTCTACTCATTGGCGCGGCTTCTCCTCATTATCGGCGGGTTAGTTCTGATTCTCGGAGCGGTTTTAGACGTGGTAGGGGGCCTACGCGGGCTCTTCGACCTGAACTTTCGGATCTCGTCGCTCGGTTTTCTCACAGGAGTGGTCATCGCGATAATCGCTGGAGTGGTCGCTTTCATAGGAGCCGGCCAAATCTCGAACGTCGCTTTGAACGTAATACTCATCGTACTCGGATACCTTGCTGGAGGCCTAGGAGGTATACTCGTCATCCTAGGAGCACTAGTCGCTATTGTCACAAAGTTCGTCAAAATCTAAGCCCGAAGGAATCTAGCAGATGAACAGCCGGACCCGTAGCCTCACAGTAGCTCCCGGAGAATCATTAACGCCGAAGACACATCCTCGCCCGCCAGAAATCTAGCCGTTAGAGGTCCTCGCGCCTGCTGACAGCGTCCCCAGCCTTGTTCAAGAGAACGTTGATTGCGAAACTGGCAAACACGATTGAGACTACGACTAGGCTAGCCGCTAGTGCTGGAAGGCTGCCTGGTCCAAGAGAAGAGGCCAGCCTCTCAGAGGCGAGGACGAGCAGTATTAGTGGGGATACCATTATCAGATTAATCACCGTTTGAAACAAGAACCGTCTGATATCCGCCAGCTCCTGCGCCTGAGATGACAAGATATCGTCGGCAGAACTCTGACCATACCTCGATGCGAAGTACATCCCGCCCGCCATCGTAATACCCGCAATCTCCAGCGCACCTGGCAGCGCCAGAACCACTCCCAATAGGAGGGGTGGCTGCTCAAGCTGGCTCAAGACTAAGGGAACGCCCACTGCAACGGTCACGGGCGTCAGGTAGAACAGCAAAGGCGCAAGTCTAGCTCGATACACCTCTTTTACATAACGCCTCATGCTAACAGGCGATGATTTCAGAATCCAGAGACGTTCTTTCTCGATCCATCTGGAAGCGGTACCAGACCCGAAAGATCCGATTATGAAGAGGATGAAGAGAAACGAGGTGGGCGAAGACTGAAAAGAACCCGACAGCGCGTAGATGACAAGAAAGCCGGACAAGAACATTGCGTTGACGAACAGAGCTCGCGCCTCCCGGGTCCGGCTGATCAGAATCCTCTCCTTGAGTCTCACGACAGACCATAGAGATCGCCCGCGAGGATTCAGTCGAGACGATTGATTTGGCTCGTCAAACTTTTCAGCACCGGGCACCGAGACCTCAAGCACCTCATAGAAATGCCCACGCGACAATCTCACGCCCAGAAGTAGGAATCCAACCAGCCAGCCGAACAGGAGAAGAAGATCAACAAGATAGGCTATCGTCCTGGACGTTCCGCTGACAAGTCCGACGCTTATAGTGGCGGCCAGCCCATTCGGCAGGATTCGTGCAGCCTCAGCGATTACTCCTGGGACCTCAGGGATGAGTAAGGTGATGGGTAGGAGGCTGATCACGAGAACCAGGGTGATGAACAGGTTCCTCCACAGCTTCTTCCTCTGCCCGATTCCACGCCCGAGCGAGAGAGTAATGTCAGCGCTCAGCAACAGCCCAATTACTAGAAAGACGAGAGTCACCATCCCGGCGAGTATCGCGACTGGCCAGCCCGTCCGATAGTAGGCCGAGAATCTAAGGTAGAGCACCAGAATCGGAGGAAACCCGAACAGAACAGTGGTGAGAGAATTCAACAGGATCTTGGCCCCGAACACCTCCCGTGGAGGAACCGGGGAAGTGAACACATAGTCGACGTCGCTGGAATTGACAGGAAGACCACTTCCATTGAAGCCGCTCTGGATCAATCCGACGAGGTATAACGCGAGCAGAAGGCTACCCGCCACTTCTGACAGACCTGTCGTCAGGCCGACCCTGTTCGAGAATGAGAGATAGGTGGAACTGCCGAAGAGGACGAAGACTATTGAAAAAGTCTCGCCGACAGCCAAGCCAACGAGGGTCGCCTTTGTGAACCGGCCCTTCACCCAGTATCTGACTAGAACGCCAACCGTTCCGAGTGACAATCCAAGATTCACTTTAGAATCGGGTCTTCACCCTTCTCCGCTGTGAGCCGGAGGAACACGTCCTCGAGCCTCGCATCACTCTCAGCCCTCGCCATTTTCCTCAGACTCTCAATGTCTCCGACCGCGACTATCTTTCCGTGATCGATTATCGCAATTCTTCCAGCATGAGACTGGGCCACGTCCAGGTCATGGGTCGACAAGATAGTCGTGACCCCCCTCCTAGTCTGAGCGCCGATCCAATCCTTCACTGAGACCCGGGTCTTCGGGTCCAAGGCCGTCAGAGGTTCGTCGAGGACGAGAACTTCGGGATTGTGGAGGCTTGTTGCTATTAGCGCGACCTTCTGTTTCATCCCCTTCGACAGGCTACCCACTAGACTGTTCCGCTTCTCTTCTAGACCGAAGCTCTTCAGAGACTCGGAAATCTCACGTTCAAGCAGTTCATCATCGACCCCGCGGATCTTTCCGACAAACTGGAGAAACTCGAGGGTGGTCAGTCCTGTATAGAGTGATGGATTCTCGGGCAGGTATCCGATCATGCGTTTCGCCTTCTCAGGCTCGACTACGATGTCGATAGCATCGATCCTAATCGTCCCACTCGTAGGCCTAAGAATCCCAACGAGCGTCTTCAGAAGCGTGCTCTTCCCAGCACCATTTGGACCGAGGAGTCCGAAGACCTCGCCAGAGCCGATATCGAGGGAGACATTGTCCAGAGCGACAAGGGTCCCGTAATGCTTCGTCAGACGTTCAACTGAGATCTGTGGCATGTCCTTATGCGCTCGCGGGGAGTAGTTCGCTAAGGTCCATCGATACTTAACGACCAGCCTCGAGTGGTGGGGAAGACGATTGGAAGTTTTTCTCTACCTATCAAACGCATGGTCATCATCTTGAGAAGCTTAGAATAACCAGAGGCGAGCATCGACCGGGTCATGTCAAGGGCCTGGAGCTTCATCAAGGACCCGATTCATGGCTACATTCGAGTAAACGAGACCGAGAGGACGGTCCTGGATACTCGGCCGGTTCAGAGACTCCGCAGGCTTCGACAGCTCGCGGGCTCAGAGTTTGTCTACCCTGCGGCAAACCATACTCGCTTCGAGCACGTTCTCGGCGCAATGCATCTTGCTGGTGCTCTGTCTGAGGTCCTCCCAACCCACCTCGACGCGCATGACCAGGAACAGATGCGCCTGGCAGCTCTCCTACACGATATTGGTCATGGTCCATTCTCACACGTATTCGAACCGTTAATGGTCCGGCATCTCAAGAAGACTCACGAGGACTTTGTGCCATGGATTGTCAACGAGACGGAGGTCGCTGACAAGCTTGACCATGCAGGATTCAACCCGCATAGAGTCGGACTGCTCGCGGTAGGGCGTTTGAGGGACAATAAGAGGCCGTATCTTGACCAGATCATCAGTAGCAGTGTCGATATTGACAAGATGGACTTTATCGTTCGAGACTCCTTCCACACGGGAGCCGGTTACGGCTCGGTGGACGTTCACAGACTCCTCTATACTATGGATGTGATCAACGGAAATCTCTCAGTAGACGGTAGAGCCGTAGCAACTCTGGAGAGTTTCCTTCTCGCTAGACTCGAATCCTTCAGGACCATCTACTTTCACAGAGCATCAAGAGCGGTCCAGATCATGATAGTACAGGCGCTCGAAGCGGCAAGGGATGAGCTCGATCTGCTGTCATTCGACGAGCCAGACGACTATCTGCGACTCGATGACTACAAGGTCTGGACTGACCTCAGAGAGTGTAGGAAGTCTAGGAGAATAATGCAGGATCTGGAAGCGAGAAGGCTTCTCAAATGCGCTTACGAAAAGACCGTTTATGCTCCGGACGAGCTCGTCTCGAACGTGATCACAAAGGATAGCGTCCGGCTGAACATTCAGAATGAAATTGCGAATAAGGCAAAGGTCAGCCCGGAAGAGGTGGTCATTGACGTTCCAACCCTTCCTTCGGTGCCCTACCACAATGCTGTCGAGATACAACCGCTCGATATACCAGTGTTCAAGCGAGGCCCGTCTGGAAAGAAAGAGATCGTTCAACTTTCTGAGGTCTCTAGAATCATCGGTGTCCTCAGAGAATTCATGAATCTGGTAAGAGTCTACACTAGGGAACAGTATCGATCCAGGGTCGAGTCTGCAGCAAGACACATCTTGGGAGAGACTCCCGCAGAGGTCAAAGTCTCATACTAGCAAAACCCTCTCCCCTTGTCACCGATCGCTGTCACTGGTTCGGAATTCTCGAAGTTACATCAGCACTAAATCGCAACCCTCGAAATGATATTGATATCCGAAGAAACCGTGGTGCTCGCGATGCCCAAATTTATGCAAACTCTCGACGATACCATATACAAGGAACTGGAGAAGTTGGCGAAGCGGAGAGGCATCTCCATCCAGGAGCTGATCAGGGCAGTAATCGTTCCTGAATGGGTCACGGGCCACAACGGGTCAGAAACCCAGCAAACTCCCACAACCAAGCTAAACGCTTGGCGCTAGTTTCCACGATTTCTAGAACTAAGTCTCTCAACTAGAGGCCACGCGACGCCCAACTTGTGAAACAGTCTTCATTGTATTAAAGAATCTTGGACGATCAGCGTCCTGCTGTATTGTTACATCGGGGTTAACGATAGCTCAGAAGATTCTCGATGATGGTGATGGGAAGTGGGGAAAAAAACGCAGGACAGGTCTCTCAAGGTTGCCATAGTCCTCTCGATGATCCGGTTGACAGTGACAATAAGATGAGCGTCGAGAAGTTTGACGATGCAGTGGCGGCACTCGCCTTTGCCGCCACTATGATTGCGATAACCCTCGGATTCTTGTTCAACCTTTGAACTCGGATAACAATCACGCCTATTTTGCTCTGACTTTGTCGAGGAGCGACGAGTAGCCTCGTAACGCTTCTCCCTCGGCGAGGGTTGTGTTGAGTGACACGAGGCTCATCTTGTTGAATATGGCGGCAGATCTTTCCGCGAGGGCTCGTGCTGCGATGAGGTATTTTCCACCCAGAAGCACAGATGATGTGCCCACTGCTCCGTCCCTGAGACTGGGAGTAGCAATGGCCAGTGTCCCGATCTTAATCGTTCCCTCAAAGCACAAAGCAAGTACCGCGTTATCCATCTGGAGAAGGTTGATTTTGAGAACTCTTCCGTCTTGCTCGGAGCTTGCTTCCTGCAATGCGGATCCTATTCCGGAATAGACTATGTTATGTAGCGGTCCTTTCCTTCTTCAGGTTTCTCTTCTTCGCCTTCTTTGGACTCCTCGAGATCGGTTCGACGTAGTTTTTCCATCTTCTTCCGCATATCCTCTATCTCAACATCTAGATCCTTAA
>Ga0209266_1000282_pt1 | contig 42372 bp, 42 predicted proteins | sample GraSoiAngelo_132_FD_185889 | JGI IMG/M metagenome (GOLD analysis project Ga0209266, IMG submission 185889) | Grasslands soil microbial communities from the Angelo Coastal Reserve, California, USA - 14_0929_02_40cm (SPAdes) (version 2) | ecosystem: Environmental > Terrestrial > Soil > Grasslands ...
CCGGAATCAACGGTCACAACCTGCTTGGACAGGGTCTCAGCCAATCCAGATTGCGAGCTTTGGTGGCGCAATTTAACGCGTGGATTGAAGCGTGTACGAGAATTATTACTAATCCCGATGGCACGCAAAGCGTGATCAGGCCGCGTACGCCATTTAATCAGATCATCAGCCCGATCGTGCTGCCTGGAAAGATTTGGGCAGGCGACAGCTTCATCTCGCAGGACGTCCGCTTGACTAAAAAGTTTAATATTAAAGAAAAGGTGACGCTGTCCCTGATTGGCGAGGTCTTCAATCTTTTTAACGTCGCAAATCTGACTGGCTATAGCAGTGTGCTGAATCAACCAAATTACGCTCAGCCAAGTGCACGTGCCGGACAGGCATTCGGGACCGGCGGTCCGAGAGCTTTCCAAGTTGCCTCACGTGTGGAGTTCTAGCATGTGTCTTCATCAAAAACAAAGGAAGCTTTACATTCGGTCGCTCGTTCCCCTGGTGATTGTCTTGTCTGTTTCCGGTTTTGCGGCGGATGGGCCTGCCGCTGAACCCCAAAGGGCAGTATTGGCTCTGTATGGCAGCAGGCCAGACTTACCTTCCAATGTCATAGTAGATGAGATCATACGATCAACTTTAGAACGAGAATTAGGCCCGCGTCTGGACTTCTACGCAGAGTTTCTTGATACGGCGAGATGGCCGGAAGGTGAGGCCCAAGTTGCAGTTCACGAATTTATTCGCCGTAAGTATGCGCAAAGAAAACTCAGCGTGATCATTGCAGTCGCCCGGCCGGCAATCAATTTCATGCGCATTTATGGTGATGAACTGTTTCCAGGTGTTCCAATCGTCGCCTACGGAGACTCGGATGTCCTGCGCAATTGGGAACCAGGGCGACCCATTACGGGCTCGCTCGCCAAGATTGAGCTAAGCGCAACCGTAGAACTTATACTCCGCTTGCAACCTGGGACTCGAGAAATTCTCGTTATTTCCGGCGCCTCTGACAGCGACCGATGGCGCCAGTCCGATGCTCGACGCCAGCTCGATCGGCTTGAGAAAAGGGTGAAGTTGACGTATATGGACGCCGGTAGCGTGCAGGATTTCGTGAGAACCGTGGCGCAGGTTCCCGACGGAACGGTGATTTTTTTTCTTACCATGTACCAAGATTCAGCGGGAAACAAATTACTTAGCCATGAGGTGCTCGCTCGGATTGCAAAAGAGGCACGGGTTCCCGTCTACAACCAGACTGCCACCCATGTTGGTTTGGGAATTGTTGGTGGCGTTGTTTTCGATCCCGAGATTCTAGGCCGCGAGACCGCCCAACTTACGCTCCGCCTTTTGCGGGGAGAACGCGTTCAGGACCTTCCTATCCAAGAGAGCAAGTCAATAGTTCCTATGGTCGACTGGAGGCAACTGCGGCGCTGGAAACTCGACGAGAAGCGGTTGCCTGCGGGAACCGTCGTGCGGTTTCGCGATCCCAGCGCCTGGGAATCCTACAAGGGGTACATGATCGGCGGCGTTGTTCTGATCTTGGCTGAAACCCTACTAATTTTCGGGCTGGTATGGCAGAAGGCAAGGGCAAAACGTGCAGAAACCCAGCTGCGCGAGAGCGAGGAGCGTTTCCGTCTGGTCGCAAATACCGCACCTGTAATGATCTGGACGGCCGGGACGGACCGCAACTGCAGCTACGTCAACAAGACGTGGCTGGACTTCACAGGCCGCCCACTTGAGGCGGAACTTGGCGACGGTTGGGTGGAAGGAGTTCATCCGGACGATTCGAACCGCTGTCTGCAAACCTACACCGAAGCATTTAACCGAAGAGAGTCGTTTGAAATGCATTACCGGGTGCGGCGAAGAGACGGAGAGTATCGCTGGGTTCTCGGCTACGGTGTGCCAAGATTCAACTCGGATGGTACTTTCGCTGGCTACATCGGCTCTTGCGTAGACATCACGGAACGGAAGCACGCCGAGGAGAGTCTCGCCACCATTGGGCGCAGATTGATTGAGGCGCATGAAGCGGAGCGCACCTGGATTGGAAGAGAGCTTCACGATGACATCAATCAGCGCCTCGCGTTGTTAGCGATCGAACTAGATCGATGGAGTCAGCATGCTTTGACCAATGAACTCACTGAGCTAGTTCGCCATGCCCGGGCGCGTATCACAGAAATTGCCGAGGATGTGCAGGGACTATCCCACCGCTTACATTCTTCGAAACTCGATTACCTTGGCCTGGCCACCGCGGCTAAGAGCCTCTGCAGAGAGCTCTCCGAAAAAACTAAGGTTGAGATTGTGTTCGAACATGCAGGTATACCACACACTCTCTCGAAGGAAGTCTCGCTGTGTTTGTTCCGAGTTTTACAAGAGGGGCTGCAGAACGCCGTGAAGCACAGCGGTGTTCGGAGCTTTACCGTGGATCTCCAGGGCACAGAAGAGTCGATCGAACTCACAGTGGCGGACTTTGGAAATGGCTTTGCAGAACAAGAAGCTTGCACTGGCCACGGTCTGGGCTTGATCAGCATGCGCGAAAGGTTGCAATTGGTGCACGGCGAGCTTTCAGTGAAATCGCAACCTGGAGCTGGCACTACGATTCGCGCTCGCGTTCCGTTGAAAACTGACGAATATCGCGCAATGGCCGGATAAGCACTCCATGAATTTATCTATGCGCTTGCGCAACGACCTGAATTGCGGAATGTAGGATTCTGGATACAACCGGCAACTCGAGTTTCAGAGTCGGGTTGACGTTGTTAAAAGGGGGACTCCTTGGAAACATCATCAATCCGGGTTCTCGTGGTCGAGGATTCGGAGGAATTTCGTAAATTTATTTGTTCAACGCTTGGAGAAAGACCGGAATTGCAGATCGTCGGCGAGGACACTGACGGACTACAAGCGCTTCAGAGAGCGGACGAATTGCAACCGGACTTGATTCTGCTCGACATCAGGCTTCCATCGCTAAACGGAATTGAAGTCGCTCGACAAATCCTCAAGCTCTCACCCAAATCCAAAATACTATTTGTAAGCCAAGAATCTTCTACCGATGTGGTGCGGGAAGCCCTTGGTACGGGGGCACATGGCTACGTCGTCAAGACTGACGCGGGAGGTGAACTGCTGATTGGGGTGAGCAGTGTTCTTCGAGGCGACCAGTTTGTCAGCAGAAGGTTTGCGGGTCATGATTTCGTTGGAGCTTCGGATGCGGTAGCCTCCCTAGAGTTCCGAACGCAGAGTGCTTTTGAACCACTCCGGCTGAATATGAAAATAGCCCGTCGCCACGAGGTGGGGTTCTATCCTGACGACGCAAGTCTGCTAGTTGATGTCACGCAGTTCATCGGGACTGCTCTCCAGGCCGGACATGGGGCTATCGTTGTCGCGACCGAGTCACACCAAAACAGCCTTCTTCCGAGATTGCAGACACATGCCGTGGATATTGCCGCCGCTATTGAGCAGGGGAGATACATCTCGGTGGATGCTGCCGACGCGCTCTCGGCATTCATGATCAATCGGATGCCTGATCCAGCTCGATTTTTGAAGCTCTTTGGTGATCTCATCGTGACAGTAGCAAAGGCTGCGAAGGGAGAGCAAGCCCGCGTTGCAGTTTTCGGAGAAGGTGTTCAACTCCTGTGGGCACAAGGTAACGCAGAGGCGGCGATTCGGGTCGAAAGGCTCACGAATCGGATAGCCAAGGCATACGACGTGGATATTTTATGCGACTATTGTATGGGTACCGTTCAGGGCGGGATGGACAGCCACGTTTTCCAAAGAATCTGTGAGGAGCATTCAGCGGTTTATTCCCGCTGAAATGCTTATCGAACGGAGCTATGAAGCCGGGGGGGCCTACAACCGCCCAAAGTGTCAACCAACTGGTAACGAGACCGGTTTCAGATCGCTTTACCTCCTATCCCGTGCGCGTCGTCACGGGATAGGAGATAGAGCGTTTCAAAGTTGCACCCCGTTACTGGTTGGGAAACGAGTAGCGTGCGGGGCAGGGCGAGGTGAGTGCGCGGGCTCGTGCGACTCGAAAATGTCTCAGTGGGACACATATGAGTGCCGCGATTGAGCAGGGCCGATATATAGCGTTGGACAACGATGAGACGGTTGCCACATTCATGGTCAACGATTTGCCTGATCCGGCCCAATTCTCCAAAGTCACAGACGATCTGATTGCGAGAACGGCAAAGAGCGTGGAAGGAGAGCATGCTCGCGTTGCGGCTTGTGGAGAATGTGCTCCTCTACTTTGGGAGCGCGGCAACACAGAGGGAGCAGTTCGGCTGGAACGGTTGTGGGACGAGATAGCCAGATCATACGGAGTGCAAGTTTTCTGTGGATATCCACTGGGTAGTTTTCAGGGTGGAACCGGGAGCTATACATTCGAGAGAATCTGCGCGGAACACTCCCGCGTTCTTTCGTGGTGAGGGGACTTTTTCTTTCGCGAAAGGTCACGTTACACCCTCGGTGGGGACCACAGCACGCCTTGAACGGGCAGATATCCTCCACATTCAAGATTACCTTTGCAACGACCCGGCTTTTCTGCATTTACGCCCTCTTGGTTTGTAGGCGCGTAAGTCCTTCCACCAAGGCGTGCAACTCATTCTTCGGAACCACGAACTCAGCAAAGCCGCAATCCAAACAAGGATTCGCAAATCCTTTTGGGTAACGGTGAATTCCGCCCGCAATGCCAATAGCCCACAAGCTTCGGAAGGACCCACCCAGAACAAACGCTGAGCCGTGGCAGTTTGCACGCTCCCGCTGCAGAATCGAGTCTAGCCGTCGGATGGTAAGAGGTGAGTTTCTTGATCCATTTATGATCCACGAACTGTTTCCAACCCCTACTGAAACCGCTTTCGGTAGCCATCCGTGTTGCGTGGTTTCAATAAGTTACGAGAAGCGTAGGCCCTTGTACGGCAGGATTGTGCTGGAAAGCAAGTAAGTGCCGGGCGCAGGGAGCACGATGCCGACGCCAGGGGGAAAACGCCAAGCAACTGTCTTTATCCTGTGTGGAGACATTTTGCGATTCACGGTTGTGACCCTGGTAGCGTGCCCTGCGGCAAGCAATTCGGCCGTTGGGGAAGGGATGGGAAAGCAGACAGGTTGCTACGCAGATTCGATCGCCGCAAATCCGAACCGGCCCGCATACCTCCGGCGTTGAGAAGAACCAGCAGTTGAATCTGGCGTTTTCGCACGTCATTCGCGGCGGGGCTCCAGTTCACAGGGAAATTCTATGTTGAGACCCGACTCAACCAAACGACACCGGGGTTCGCTTCTTCGTTGTGGGCGCTAGCCTACACAGTTGTTCCCCGGCTGGTGATTGATGGCGGTTTTGAGGCGGGGCCCACTTCCGGCGGGCTGCATCGACACGCGTTCGTGGGAGCGACGTACTCGGCAAATCTCCACATCCCATGCAGACGAAAGCGCTCGATCCGCCAGCCCGCCGTGCCCTATCCCACATTATGATTGTTAAACCTCCAGTCGAATACAGCCCGAGCAATGCGCACGTCGTGCGGAAACAACTGACAACTCTGACAGGTTCAAGAAAGTCTTCAATCTGTTCCACTAGTAAGAACGTTAACAGTGCAAACATGGCATCGAGAGGGTGCGAAAACAAAAAATTTGTCAAATGGTTGAAACAATGGCGCGGAGCAGTCCAGAGTCACGTCTCGATGGAACAGACACACTCTGAGAAAAAGGAGGCCGACAGCAAGCCCATGCCGGACAGCAAGTCGATTGCGAGACGGAAGGAAATCATTGCTGAAGAAACGACAATGACCAACCACTAAGCGAGTAGAAGAATGAAGACAAAGTCGGATGGCGAGCGCTCTTGGAGCAAACTTCTCAGCTCGACTCTCCCCATCGTTCGATGGTTGCCGCAATACCAGAGAAGCTGGCTACGCTCGGATATGGTGGCGGGGCTGACCCTGGCAGCCTATGCAATTCCGGTTTCAGTGGCCTATGCCTCGCTTGCCGGGTTGCCGCCGCAAGCGGGTCTTTATTGCTACCTACTTGGAGGGGTCGTCTACGCAGCTTTCGGAACTTCCCGACATCTGGCCATTGGTCCCACTTCCGCAATTTCGATTCTGATCGGCTCAGCCCTCGGCACCTTGTCGGCGGGGGATGCACTGCGCCACACCAACCTGGCGGCGGCAGTAGCGGTGCTGGCGGGATTTATCGGCATCATTGCCTGGGCGCTCCGTTTGGGCAACATCGCGAACTTTGTTTCCGAGACCGTGCTTAGCGGGTTCAAGCTGGGAGCAGGGTTGGTTATCGCCTCGACCCAACTACCGAAGTTATTTGGCATTAGCGACGGGGGCAGCAATTTTTTCACTCGGATGATTGAGGTGATCCGAAACCTGCGAGATACCAATCTGGTAACTCTCGTTGTGGGGTTGGGTGCTCTCGCGCTTCTTGTTCTGGGCGAGCGGCTGCTACCCCGACGCCCGATCGCGTTGCTTGTGGTTGCGCTCTCGATCGTGGTGATGTTGTACTTTCCGCTAGGCGCCTACGGCGTGAAAGTTGTGGGCGCGATTCCCCAGGGGCTTCCACACTTCGGCTGGCCAGTTGTGCACTGGAGCGAAGTGGACAACCTGCTTGCGGCAGCAATGGCATGTTTTCTGTTGTCATATGTGGAGAGCATCTCGGTGGCCCGAACGTTTTCCCACAAGCATGGATATCCCATCAGCGCTGACCAGGAGTTGCTGGCGCTGGGAGCCGCCAACTTGGTGGCGGGAGTAGGACAAGGGTATCCGCTGGCGGGAGGTATGTCGCAATCGGCGGTGAACGAGAAGGGAGGCGCACAAACCCCGATGGCGCTGGTTGTCGCCTCCGGCGGCATCGGTGTTGTCTTGTTGTTTTTGACCGGACTGATGCACAATCTTCCGGAGCCGGTCCTGGCCGCGGTTGTGCTGGTCGCAGTGGGTGGACTGATCAGGCCCCGCGAACTCCGGCACTTATACCGGGTCAGCAATATGGAATTTCGCGTAGCCATGGTGGCCACGCTGGGCGTGTTGGGGTTCGGGATCCTAAAGGGCGTGCTGCTAGCCGCAATCTTTTCTATTCTGCTCCTGTTGAAACGCGCCTCCCATCCCAGAATTGCTCTTCTGGGGCGCCTGCCAGGAACCAACCGGTTTGCTGATTTATCGCGTTATATAGAGAGTGAAACCATACCACGCGTGGTAATGCTGCGGGTGGAAGCGGGACTGTTTTATTTCAATGCCCAGAACGTAAAGAAGGAGGTGCTGGAACGCGTGCACCAGCATGGCGCGGTAGAACTGGTGGTCATCGACCTCTCCACTTCGGCAAACATCGACCTGGCGGGGGTGCGAATGCTCAGCGAACTGAACGAAGAAGTTGCGCAAGCGGGAGCGTCGCTGGCACTGGCCGAGGTTCATGGCGACGTTCGCGATCTGTTGCAGGCGGAGGGACTCGAAGCGCGGATCCCTGGGATTGCACAGAGAATGAGAATCGCGGCGCTGATCGAGCAGAGAAAGCGAGTACTCCGCGCAGCCAGTTGAGTAACGAGATACGAAGACGTGGTCAAGAAATCCAAAGGCCAACTGGGACCGATGGGCCCGACCTGATCACAATTCTGACCTTCACCTGCTCCTTGAGCGTCAAGAAGCGGGTCTGAAGAAGGTGCACGTGCTGGTTGCAGCCTAGGTGCCAGTATTCATCTTCACCAAGGACCAGGAGATCATGTTCGAACTCGTCTATCGTTTCGATCCTACCAAGGTCACGCCGCATCACATGCCTCGGACCTCGGAAGAGGCTTGCCGACTTCTGGTACAAGGCAATCGCGATTTTGCCGAAATGACCGACACGCGTCACCCAGGTAAGAAGACCTGCGTAATCCCATTTGATCCACGGGCTTTTGGCTGGGGCGCCGGCAATGGGGGCGTGCCTACGCAGGTTCCCTTTGCTGCCGTCCTGGGATGCGCCGACGCTCGCGTCCCCACAGAAATGGTGTTCAGCAAAGGCTGCAACGAACTCTTCGTTGTGCGGGTCGCCGGCAATGTGCTGGGGCAGGAATGCTTGGGCAGCCTGCGATATGCAGTCAGCCATTTTCCCACGCTCAAGCTTGTGGTTGTGCTAGCACACGCCCAGTGCGGTGCGGTCACCGAAGCCGTGAACGTTTATCTCGAGCCACGCCGCTACATGGACATCGCAACCGATTATTCCATTCGGTCTATCGAGGACCAAATCTTAGTTGCAGTGCGTGTAGCTGCGATGAGTGTAGAGACACTTTACGGCTTTGAAGTGGTTCGTAAACCGGAGTGCCGTGCCGCATTGCTGGAATTGGCGGTGGTCCTCAACGCTGCCTGGAGTGCCTACTGCCTTCGACAGGAATTTCGTACTCAGTTTCCCGATCTAGGTATTGTATTTGGCAACTACGACCTCATCAGCCGTCACGTGAGGCTGCCGCTCTCCCCTCCCGACGAGGTTACCGACGAAGAAAAAGGTCTGTTCGCACCACCCGAGGATGTGGAAGGATTTCGGCAGCTCGCACTGAGGCTCTGCAGCGGAAAACTCATCCAGAGCCTTATCGCTTGTACACAGCGACGTTCCAGCTAACCATAAGCTGGCAAGTTTGACAGTTCATCTCAACGTTCTTCTCGCCCATCATAAAGGAAAAGACTAGCGGCGTGGGACGCATCAGCGTAACGCGCGCCTCGCTGGGAAGGAGGTAAGTCGATGTATTACAGGAAATCCTACAAATGGGTTGTGGTTGCTGGGATATTGCTATTCACTGCGGCAGCGAGGGCAAAGGACAGCAAGCTCCGTATCCATGTCGAGCCCAAACAGGCATACATTTTTGTTGACGGAGTTCCTTTCGGCGACAGCGGCCGAAGCATTAATATCGCCCCGGGCAATCACACAATTGGTGTGTACAACTATGGTTTCACAGCACAGGTGCGCGAGGTTTCGGTAGAACCGGGAACTATCATGGGTATCGACTTTAAGCTGGATGCGGTGCCTGGCACGATTACAGGACCGTGGGGGAGAATCCAGATTGAGTCAGCCACGCGTTCCGCGGTGCTTCTGACCAGCAAAACACCGGAGTATTTTGTCGGCCACGGAGACGAATTTAACCATGGCGGAGCATTCCTGCCCTGTTGCGTTCAACAACTGGTTGTTCCTGCCGGCGCACACCTTGTGACCATTGTGGACAAAGGCAAAGAGCTGTGGTCCGGCACGGTTAATGTCGGGGCTAATGAGCGTGTAATTATCAACGCAGCCAGTGGCAAGCAGAGGGTCAAGTCATGGCATCAAGGCGGAACCATTGGCACGCTCCCGAGATTCAAGGCAGGAAAAGCAAGCACAACCGTTGCCGTTGCTCCCGTAAGTGGGAACTTAGTGGCCCAACCGGCACAGATCAACTGTGGAGACTCCTCTCAGCTGGCGTGGACGACAGCCGAAACAGTGGAGCGGGCAATAACGTCCGGCACGGAAAACATGAAGCAATCGGCGGTGAGTGGTGAAGTGGCGGTAAAGCCAATTGAGACCACCACATACGGTTTCCAGGCTTCTGGCCCTGGGGGGAGCGTTACTTCCAGCACGACAGTGAATGTGAACACAGCGGTGCAAGGCTCCTTACAAGCTTCACCGCAGGAAATTCGCTATCGCCGCATCGGCGACAAGGTCCTGGAACAGGGTTCCTCCAATCTGACCTGGAGTGCCTCGAATGCCAGTACGGCTTCGATCGACCCTCTCGGTCCAGTAAAGACGAACGACAACCATTCAGTCATGGCTGTGCCCAAACAGCAAAATGATGGACCGGTTAACGAAGTGCAAACGTACGTCTTGACGGCAAAGAACGAATGCGGGGGCTCAGACACTCAAACAATTTCGTTACGTATCACCGGTTCGATTGAGCCTATACCCGAGGTTGGGTTGGCGAGCGTGTTTTTCCCAACAGGTCACCCCGACGAGCGCCACCCGGAAGCAGGCCTTGTACAAAGCCAACAGGCGCTCCTCGCTCAAACTGCGGCAGGATTCAAGAAGTACCTCGAATACGATCCGAAGGCACGACTCAGTGTGGTTGGTAATACCGATGAGAGGGATTCTAACGCTCGAAACAAACCCTTGAGCCAGCGGCGCGCCAACCGCGTAAAAGACTATCTCGTTTCCCTGGGCGTCCCCGAGGGGAAGATCGAGACCGTTGCCCAAGGAAAAGAGCACCCGCTCGACGCCACCACAGTCAAGTCGTTGCATCAGCAAAACCCCAACAAGCCTGCTAAGTCGCTGGGAAGTTTTCGGGATCTCGTGTGGGCTTACAATCGGCGAGTCGATATCGTATTGCAGCCAAAGGGCGAAGTTTCCACCCAATATTATCCCGCTACTGTTGCGGAAGCCCCATTGTTGTTTAGCAGCGAGTGGCCGGACCGTATGGAGATCATCACCCTGGCATCGGCTAAGGACTCGCTCCCGGTGCAATCCAAACCTGAACAGAAGTAGTAGCGAATGGTCCGGTGGGGCGGGGGATACTTTCTGGGTATCCCCCGGTTCCTCCTCCCAGATCCTCCTCGGATTATTGGGCGCGCAAAGACTCCGACAGGCTTACCAGGTTTTTTGGAAGCACGCGAATGACACCTCCGCGTGGGCTGTCAATATCGGAAATGAGAAAGAACGAGATAGAAAGAGCTAACGGCAGAACGAAAAACAGAAGAACGCCCGTCCGATGGGCACCATAACCAATCAACAGATTGCAAAACACAGCGATCGAGGCCATCAGGATCCATGCCGCTACCGGGATGCGGTTCCACCACGCGGCCTGGGTGTACGCCCTGGCATTCAAGGCGTCGTTCATACCGGAAACCACGAGAGCCATGGGGGGTGTTGGCTGTTTTTCTGCCGCGTCACGCACAACGGACCATAGCTCGGTCTCAAGCCGCGTAGTATCTGTGTCGATTTGGTGAAGCTGGGGTTCCCTGCGTGTCTCATAGAACAACATCCGTTGCCGGACATATTCCTGCAGCAACTGGTGCACTCGGTCGGCGTCAGCGCCAGACAGCAGATTCGCGCGCAGGTATTCCGTGCCAATCGCGTTGGCCTCTTCCGCCTCGTAGTTCTTTCGCTGGTCATACCGGCTAATTGCCATCGAAAAGCTGAATGCGATGATCAGGCCGAGAAGCGTGAGCGTTGCGGCTACCACGGTGCTCAAGTCTTGTCGATCATCTTCGTCTATTCGCTGCAGGTGCCTGCGACAGAAGACGCCAATCTGCGCTGAAAACCAAAGCACGGCGAGAGACAATACAAGAACAAGAAGAGGAAAGTTCATTATAGTGTTCATAAGTACCTGCGCCAACTCAGCTTTTGGAGTGCCCCAACCCTCTTAAACTTGGATAGCTTTGTTTAGTGGTTATTACACGCGTGTCTTTTACCATCTGATTAGTTCGGTCTGCCCAACCATGAGTACTGCCAGGCAGCAGATACATTGTCGTAGCTTCCTCCATATCGAATGTATGCTCCACGGTTGTAGCTGAACTTCAGAGACTGATGTTTGCTCACCGGCAGCGAGACTGTCCCTCCTACTCGCGAGTTTTTCTGCAGCGTGCCCGTGTTCTCTACTCCGTTCAGGCTGCTCCGACCGCCAATCCAGAAATTGCCATCGAGCGAGGCCCAAAGTCTAGGCTTCATGTCGTAGCTCAGGTGTCCTTCGAATGCGAAAATCGGGTTTTGTGTTTGGGTATTACTACCCGAAGAAACATGATTGCGCGAGAAGAAGTCATGGTTGGTGGTGAAGAACCACACGGCTCCGTAGGTGTCGAGTACCCAGTGGCCCCAGCGTCGAGACAGGCCGAGTTCGGGCCTGAAAGCCCAGCGGTTGGCACCATAATTAATCAACTTCGTTGGGTCGTATTGGCCGGTCGGAGCTAAGAGCTTAAAACCTAATCCGATTAGAGTCTTCTGCCGCCATTTGCGGAAGTCACCCACGTCCATCGCCGGACCGCCCTTGAGATTCACGCTGAAGCGATACGAGGAGTCGAACAAACCCGACCGGTAGGCCCTGGTGTCGGCGCCACTCACACTCCCCCGGAAGTTTCCCACTCCATAGGGCAGCGAAGCGGTGAAATTCGCTGTGCGTCCAAAGAAGCGCATGGAATGAAACAGACTAAGCACCGGCACACTCACCCTCGCCTTAGTGTCGGTGATCGGGACCGTGCCGTCGAAAAGAAGCTCGCCGTCGTAGAAGGAGTAGGTCAGCGTGACGGCATTTGAATGGATAGGAGTGATGATATAGGCTCGGGGAGCCAGATCTTGAGCGTAGCCGAAGCCGACAGGCATCGCGACAAGCAAAAGCAAACCCGCTCGGCCCAGTTTCATGACAACGCATCGCGTTTCGTCCTCCGTCGTCAAATCGCCTCGTCTACAAGCGCTTGATGATCACCGCGGTCAGGTCATCTTGTTGCTTGCTCCCATTGGAGAACCTGCTGACAGCATCGTAAAGCTGGGCGATGATTTCCTGTGAAGCCCGGTCTCGCGACACACGAATTACTTCTTTCGTTCGCCGCACACCGAATTGTTCCCCCTGATCGTTTTCCCATTCGAAAAAGCCGTCGGTGGCCAGCAGGACTATATCCCCCGCATTCAACGGGAGGTACGACGGGGGGTCGGAGCTGAAAGCGGGAACAATGCCCAAGGGAAGCGCATGTGCGTTCACCTCTGTAAATCGATCTTCCTCACGGGAATAAATAAAGAGGGGACCGTGGCCGGCGGAGAGGATTTCGATATCCGGACAGCCAGGACAGCATACAGCAGCCACGAAGGTCACGAATCGGCCTGGTGTGAGATCAGATGTGAGCGCCTGATGAATGTGTTCGAGAGCAGCCGGAAGATCCTGTGTGACGCTGAAGCTGGTTCGTGCGTATGCGTGGCACACTGCCGCGAGTAATGCAGGACCAATGCCGTGACCAGTGACATCTGCTAGGCTGACAACCAGCCTTCCGTCAGGAAGGGTTTTCCAGTCAAAGTAATCGCCGCCAGTGTCATCGGCCGGTCGGTTCCAACCGGCAATGTCGAACCCTGCAATTTGAGGCCGCTCCTGGGGGAGGAGTGACTGCTGGATGGAGCGGGCCACCTGCAGATCGTGTTCGATAGCCTCCAGCTTCCGCTTGGTCTCTGCCTCCCGAAGGGCCGCCTGGACGTGCTGCCGGATTTGCCCCGCAACAGCGCCTGCCACAATTCCACCTACCAGAAGGGTAATCGCATTCAGGCTTACGCTGGTCTGAGTGACGGGGGCCGCACTACCAGCAACTGGAGGTCGCCAACCTAGGTACAAAGCGGCGCAAATGTAGGTAACACTCGCGACAGTTCCGGAGAGAATGCCGATCCCAGGATCCAATCGCAGGGTGGAGAGAATAATAAAGATAAAGAAAACGAGCACCGCTGGACTAACCAGGGGACGATAGGCAACCTCCAACTGCGTGCTGGTCAGGAATGCCATTGCGAATGCTGGGATTGCGGTTTCTACAATCGTGCTGAGAATCCAGAATCGATCAGGAAGACTGCCTTTCGCCTTCAAGGTGAGATCTACCCTGCGCAGCATCCAGAGCTCATAACTGATAACGATGGCAGCCAGGAGGAAGCTCCACACCCAAGGAGTGCTCCCAGGGGCAGTACGAATGACAAATACCCGCACGACCGTCACAACGATAAAGATGGCAACGAAGCCCAGGACAGCGAGAATGCGGAGACGCTCACTCCGCAGCTCAGCGTTCTGGAAGGCAGGCGACTTGATTTGATCTTGGTGCATGATTAACACCGAACAGTTAGTTTTCCAGGTTGTCCAAAAGCACGACTACAGATCGCGCCTCAAGCCGATAGGTGGGACCAGCGACGGCGCGCGCTGTTTTGCCATTCGACGATGTCCAGAGGCGATTCCAGAGCGGTATCGATCCAACGACACCACGGATTTCCGCCGCGGTCATCCAGAGATGGCAGTTCGAACTCAAGCCAAAGTTGACGCTCTGCTCCGCCTCGCGTTCCTTGTGACCGTAGATCTTTGGGCTTCCAACGATTCGGTCCGCGATGCGCACTACTGAACCATTCTCGCCACAGAAGAAGCTTCGGATATCGTCGCGGAAGCGGCCATTCCACTCCTTCCAACTGTCACCGATGAAACTGCCCACCTGTAGAGCCCGGCTGCATCCCAGGCCTCGGCAATAAGTTTTGTACCAGCGAGCACCGGATCGGACTCGATGTCCCACAGTACGGGAGGAGTGGACATCAAGTGACCTGCCGAGTCGCGTGAGAGGATGGATGCCAGGTCGAGGCGGAAGCCGTCAACGTGCATCTCGTTGACCCAGTAGCGAAGACTATCCACTATCATTCGACCGACGATGGGATGATTGGCGTTGAGTGTGTGCCCACAGCCGCTGTAATTGGCATACCTTGAGCGGTCTTGCTCAAGGATGTAATAAGCACTGTTTTCGAATCCGCGAAAGCTCAACGTTGGACCGTTGTGATCGCCTTCCGCAGTGTGGTTGAACACCACGTCTAGAATGACTTCGATCCCCGCGCGATGAACGGCTTTGACCATGTCGCGGAACTCATTGACCGGGCCAAGCGGGTCCTGCCGCGAACTGTAGGTCTGGTGGGGCGCAAAAAATGAGACCGGCGCGTAGCCCCAGTAGTTGACCAGCCCCGCTGGGCAATCCTGAGCATCGAACTGAAAAACCGGCAACAGTTCGACAGCGGTGATACCGAGATCCCAGAGATAGGGAATTCTCTCGATCAATCCCGCATACGTGCCGCGAATGTTCTCGTCGAGGCCGGAGCTGGGGTGGCGGGTGAAACCTCGGACGTGCATTTCGTACACGATGGTCCGCGACGAGGGTTTCTTCAGCGGCGTGTCGCCTTCCCAATCGTAGGGGTGCGGATCGATTACCACACTCTTCATGGCCGTCGCTGCGTTGTCGCCTTTCTGGCGGGCCACTTCGCGACTGTAGTTCTTGGGGACAACAACTCCACGACCGTATGGATCCAGCAAGACCTTTGCAGTCTGAGCTGCGTTCAACCAGCCTTCCCATCCGAACATCTTCGTCTGGAAAGAAGGCCGGTGGCCAAACGGTAGGATGCAAAGAGGCTGGTTAAAACCAAGGCTTGTCATGTTGCCTCCCTCAGCTTTCGATAGCGACGGATCAGAGTGCTGGTTGAGCTATCATGCTGAAGCTCGGGCTCCGTTGTGCTCTCGAGTTCAGGAATAATTCGTTGTGCTAAAGCCTTGCCAAGCTCGACGCCCCATTGGTCGAATGAATTAATATTCCAAATCACCCCCTGCGTGAACACAGAGTGTTCGTAAAGGGCGACCAATTTGCCCAGCGTTTCTGGCGTGAGCCGCTCGGCTAGGATCGTGTTCGACGGCCGGTTACCTTCGAATACCCGGTGGGGCACGAGCCAGTCCGGCGTGCCTTCAACCTTGACCTCCTCGGGGGTGTTACCGAAGGCGAGCGCTTCACTCTGCGCGAAGGCATTCGCCATCAGTATGTCGTGGTGACGTCCAAGCGGATGGAGTGGCTGTCCGAATGCGATGAAGTCGCAAGGTATGAGCCTTGTTCCTTGATGAATCAGCTGATAAAACGAGTGCTGCCCGTTAGTGCCTGGTTCGCCCCAGTAGATGGGGCTGGTTGCATGAGTAACCTCTGTCCCAATCAGCGTAACGTGCTTGCCGTTACTCTCCATCGTCAACTGCTGCAAATATGCCGGGAATCGCTTGAGATACTGCTCGTAGGGCAAGACCGCAATCGTTTCGGCACCGAAGAAGTTGGTGTACCAGACTGCCAGGAGGCCCATGAGCACCGGCAAGTTATGCTCGTAAGGAGAGGCGACAAAGTGCATGTCCATCTGATGGAAGCCGTCTAACATCGCGCGAAAATTCTCAGGACCAGTAGCAAGCATTGTGGATAGCCCGATTGCCGAGTCCATGGAGTAGCGCCCGCCCACCCAGTCCCAGAACTCAAACATATTCATCGTATCGATACCGAACTGCGCCACCTCCGTTGCATTCGTCGAGACGGCGACAAAATGCTTAGCCACTGACTTTTCGTCTCCCCCAAAACCGCTGACTGACCAGGTACGAGCCGTACGGGCATTCGTCATCGTTTCGAGCGTGGTAAACGTTTTTGAACAGATTATGAACAGCGTCTCGGTCGGATCAATATCCTGGACAGCTTCAAAAAAATCTGTACCATCGACGTTAGAAACGAACCGGAACGTCATAGACCGATCGCTGTAAGGCTTTAGCGCTTCGTACGCCATGACAGGACCTAAATCGGAGCCGCCGATACCGATGTTGATAACGTGGCGAATACGCTTGCCGGTGTGACCTTTCCACTCGCCGCTGCGGACGCGATTGCAGAAATGAGTCATCTTTTCGAGCACGAGGTGGACTAGTGGAACTACGTTCTCGCCATCAACGAAGACGGACGCACCTCTTGGCGCACGGAGTGCCACATGCAGGGCGGCACGCTTTTCAGTGGTATTGATCTTCTCCCCGCGGAACATGGCATCGATCCGAGATTGCAGACCGGACTGTTCTGCCAGTTGAAGAAGGAGCCCGAGGGTATGGTCTGTGATTCGATTCTTTGAGTAGTCTAGATAGATACCCGCGCCATGGGCGCTCATGCGCTCCCCGCGCGTAGGATCGTTGGTAAAGAGCTCCCTGAGATGTAGGTCCCGGGCCCTCTTATAGTGAGCTTCGAGAGCCTTCCATGCCGGTTGTTTTATGTGCAGGCTCTTAGTGATTCCTTGTACGTGCGCTGCCATATTCGCTTACCCTTCGTCTCCCTGTAGTTGCTGAAAATAACGATTCCCGAGCTGGCGAATTGTGCAATCACCTCTTCACAATCTCCTCCGTCTGGTGGGAACAGCACACCGAATTCGGTGTATTCGGCGAGAGCCTTAGTGCGCCCTCGGGCACGGTGTTTACCGTAAACGGCGCAGGGAGAGTGTTGACATACGGAATGTCCGAACCACTGGGATTCTTAGTTTCGGTGCTGGCCCGCAGCGGTCGTCGGGGGCGAGCGCCGAGGTCATTTACCCGGTGCCAGCGCGCGAGCTGAGCAGAGTGCGGCATGCCTTGTACGTCCTCCTTGCCATCGTGATACTGAGGTAGTTGCGCAGTGTCTCAGGAACATTGGAAACAACCGCGGGACCACAGCCATATTGCTGGATGAGTTTCACAATCCCCTGGGGTATTGTTGGGATTAGGACGACTGGTAGGGTTTTTGTACCCAAGGAACTTTTGGGACTCAACACGCTTGTTGTACTCATCGAAGTGTCCTTTTCGGGCATATCAATCTTTTGTTGGAAGCTACGTGTTATTCATGCGGCTTTCTTCTTCACTAAGGTGATTCCTGGCGTGAGCCGGCCCCATGCCAAGGCGACGCACGCGATGACAATCGTCTGAAATAGTGCGTAAGCGGTTGCGGAAGTAATTGCGGCTGTGCCGGGAAAGCTGCCCGTAGCGATGACGAGGCTGACGCCAACATTGCGTACGGATGTCGTGAGCACCATGCCCTTTGGGCCTTCGCACGGACGTCCTCCCATCAGCCGACCGGCTGCCATACTAGCGATCACCAGACAGAGCATCCCGAGGTAACCCCTTAGGCGAATTTCCCGCAGCATCCGGAACTGAACTGCGATGATGACCGCCAGAGTCAGCAGGTTGAGCGCCAGACTCAGCACACTCGCCGGTTTCTTCAGCCTGTCCGCCAATAGAGGGCGGCGGTGGCGAATCCATAGCCCCAGGCATAAAGGCAATAATTGCGCTCCGAGCAGAGTACCTACCATCTTGAACACATTAATATTCAGCGCAGTATTACCCGCCACCAGGGGAAGCAGGAATCTGAGAAGCAGAGGAGCAATGATCGCCGATGATGCCGCCAGGATGACCATTAATCCCACCGCGAGAGTAGCGTTTCCCTTAGCCATCACCGTGAACGGCGGCCCGTAAGGCGCTCCCGGACACACCGCAGCGACAAGAAAACCAGCAGCGACCATCGGGTTGGCGTGAAACAACACCAACAACCCAACTGCTGCCCCGGGGACAAGAATGTAGTTTGCCAATAGCGCACGCGCGACCAAGCCCCAGCTTTTGCTCACACGGAGCACATCGGAAACCGTCACGCCGAGCCCAATGGTGACCATCATTTCGATAAGCGTGGTCGCCGCGAGTAAGTTGATGAGTTGGTCGACCGTCATTGCGATCTCTCCGGCATCAAACCCCTTCTTAACTCTGCGAGGGCACAGTTTCTTTCCCCTGCCGCAAATGCTGGAGCCTTAACGCATCGATAATTCCTGCTCCACTCGGTCTACAATTTAGAGGGCATGCGCCATGCCCCGAAATGACGCAAGACTCGACTCAAACACGAAATCACTCATCCGCTGCAACACGGAGTGCAACAACCGAAGGTTAGGAGGGAGATGATGCAGCGGCTACTGACAGAAGTGACAGCTCTCGACTAAAGGCTCGCCGGGATATTTCCCAGAGTTCCGCTCATTACCCTGGTGACGATCTGCCACACCAAGAGAAGGTGGTGGTGGACAGAACAAAGACACGTCAGAAATGGAACCCGAGTGATAGAACCACTGTCGGGTCGGTCCAGCCAGCATTGAATATGTATGTGGTGAAATCCACTTTCTCTTGGGACAAGCCGATCAACAACCCGCGCTGGATATCGAGGTCGGTGTGATAGGCCTTCGTCCGCTGTGCTACGAGACCTGCTCGACACCATTCGGCGGGGGAATAGCTCATTTCCATCCAGCTATAGAAAAAACTTCCTGCATAATTCCTTGTGTCGAACACATATTCGCCTTCGGTGGAGAGTTCACCACGCTTCCAGTGAGCGAGGCCTTGTATCCGGGAGCAATCCCGGCCGTGTTCCCGAAGACTCCACCAATCATTGGGGTGACCTCCAGTGCTAGTTTGTCACCGGCACTGAAGTTGTAACCAAACCACAATGAGCCAGTCTCCTTATCCTCGTAGTTGTAGCGTGCTCCAAAGTGAAGTTGCTTGCTATCCGCAGTGAAAGTTGGCAAGGCATAGGAACGGTCGTGGGGCACGATGTAACCATATTGAGATAGAGAGACCACTGGTCAGCACGGGAATCGGGCGAATTTGTGGGCGCACTGGTGGTTGTCGTTTGGGCTGCGACTTGGGCCACCAGTAGAACAGCCAGCGCGAGAGTCACCGGAGGTTGCGTGGCCATTATCCTCCGAGAGAAATTGTGATCCCGACCATGGCGCAGCCGAGAAGAACCATCGCGAGGGCCATTTTCCTAGGGCGATAGCCAGCGTATCTCCCAAATGCGTATCCCGTCAGGAACAGCATCACGACAGCAATTCCATTCGAGGTACGCAGCGCGAGTTTGGCATCAGCGATCAGGGCGAAGGGGATTACCACAGGCAACGTGGCCAGGACAACAATCAGGAATACACCGAGTGCGCCCAGCCAATCTTCCTTCTTAAGGCGGGGTCGCCGAGGCAGGTCTGGCATTTGGTTCAATTTCTGACGAATTATCTCGAGCTCTGACGAAGACAACACCGAAACCAGCACAGGAGGCAATGCCTGGGCAATAATCTGGTGTGCCTCGGCAGGGCTCGATACCTGCCGCAACGCCCCTAGCGTCAAGATGCCGTGCCCTTGCGCACTGAAGGAAGCCATCAGATAGAAGACCGCGTCGATAATGCCCCATGCGAAGTTGCAGCCCAGCGCGCCCACCAGCATGGTGCGTACTTCCTCACGGCCCGCATCCGCCACACTGAACGAACAGGTAAAGGTGAGGAGCATGATCAGCGCAAACAGGATCTCGGAGATTCTCTCCATCGGTTCGAGTACGCGTCTGGGCCTGTTCGTGAGGGTCTCGAACATCGCTGTCAAGCACCTCCTATTGCTGCCACCCGCCCCCCAGTGCGTTGTAGAGTTGCACCATTGCCAGCCGCTCATTGAGTTGAGCCTGGGCCAAGCTGAGTTGGGCGTCGAAGTAACGCGTATCGCTGTCGAGGACTTCGAGGTAACTCGTCACTCCACCCTGGTAGCGCATATTAGCTAACCGAGTGGCATCCTGTGCCGAGTTGGTGAGTAGTTCCTCCTGTGCACGGAATTCCTGATTCTTACGATAGGCGACAAGGGAGTCAGAAACCTCGCGGAAGGCCTGTTGAATTGACTGTTGATAAACGAGTACGGTTTCCTGCTGCTGTGCTTCCGTCAACCTGACATTAGAGCGGATTCTGCCACCGGTAAAAATAGGTTGAAGTAATTGGCCACCAAAACTCCACAAGCCTGCGGGGCCGGTGAATAAATTAGTCAGAGCCGGGCTCTGGTAGCCACCGACGGCGGTCAGCGTGATCTGCGGAAAATAAGCGGCCTTCGCAACACCGATGCGCGCGTTGGCGGCCACCAATTGTTGTTCTGACGATTGAATGTCAGGACGCCTCTCTAGCAGCGAAGAGGGGAGCCCTGCGGGCACCACCGGCAGAAGGGAGTTCTCCACCAGCGGCTTGCCCCTGGTGACAGGTGCAGGATTCTTACCCAGCAGGACACTGATGAGGTTCTCTTGCTGCTCGGTGCGCCTCTCGAGATCAGGAATGGCTGCCGCGGCCGTGTATACGAGTTGCTCAGACTGACGAACGTCGAGCAAGGAGGTTGTGCCCCCCCTTGCTCGGACTTCCACCAGACGCAACGACTCCCTGCGCGAGCCAAGAGTGCGACGGGAGATCTCCATTTCCAAATCCAGTTCCAGCAATTGGAAATATGCGGAAGCAACATTACTGACCAGGCTGGACATGACGGCCTTCCGGCCCCATTCCGCAGCCAGCAGAGTCGCCCGTGCTGCCTCGGTAGCGCGCCGGAACTTGCCCCAGAAATCCAGTTCCCAAAATAACGAGAGGTTCACCTGGGAAGGGCTGGTCTCGAAGGCCGGTGTGATCCTCGTCGCCGGCAGTCTTTCGTTGCTGCTGGATGCGCCCCCGGTGATAGTCGGGAATTGATCGGCCCGCGTAATGCCCAGCAGTGCTTGTGCCTGAAGCACACGCGCTGCTGCGATGCGTACATCGTAGTTTTGGGCCAGGGCCTCGCGGATCAGTTCCTGCAACTGCGGGTCCTGGAAAACCGTCCACCACTTTTCATCGCCGAAAGATGCGGCGGTTTGCGGGCCGGCATCCGGGGCATGCCCCCTGTAGGTGTCAGGAACGGTGACTGGGGGACGCTTGTACTTGGGGCCCAACGTGCATCCCGTCAGAAGTAGAAATGCGATTGGTATCAGCCAGTGTCTGCTGAACATGGCTAGTCCCCTTCCGACGGCAAAATAGCCGGCGCCCCCGCTGGCGTAACATGCTTCTTTTTCCGGTGGGCCAGTCGTTCGACTACATCGAAGCATACCGGTATGAGGAAGATAGCCACGATTGACGCTGCCAGCATGCCGCCAATGACGCAGGTTCCCAGTACACGTCGCGAGATGGCGCCCGCGCCAGACGCTGTCCAGAGAGGTACACATCCCAGGATGAATGCAAATGCCGTCATCAGAATCGGCCGCAAGCGCAGCTTTGCTGCAATCAACGCTGCCTCTTCAGCGGACTTGCCTTTGTCAAATTCCATCTTGGCGAACTCGACGATCAAGATGGCATTCTTTGCCGCCAAGCCGATCAGCATGACGAGTCCGATCTGCGCGTAAACGTTGTTCTCCAGGCCTCGCATCCAGAGGAACCAGAACGCGCCGAACACCGCGATGGGTGTTCCGAGTAGTACGCTGAAGGGCAACGACCAACTTTCGTACTGCGCTGCCAAGATAAGGAATACAAAGAGCAGCGACATGCCGAAGATCAGCGCCGGCGATACACCTTCCGCCGCCTTCTTCTCCTGGTACGACATACCCATATAGTCGTAACCCATCTCTGAGGGCATGGTAGTGGCAAAGGTTTCTTCCAGGGCTTTAATGGCCTGACCCGAGCTGTAACCTTGCGCAGCGCCTCCGTTGATCTGCACGCATCGGTAGAGGTTGTAACGCAGTGTGAATTCCGGGCCAGTGCGGGCTTTGATTGACGTTAACGCGCTCAACGGCACTGGCTGCCCGCCCTCGTTTGTCACATAGAATCGGCCTAAGTTTTCCGCCCGAGTCCGATAGTCTCCCTCAGCCTGAACGTAGACCTGCCATTGCCTTCCAAAACGGTTAAAGTAGTTGACCAATACGCCGCCCATAAAGGTCTGCAGCGTCTTGTAGACATCTGAAAGCTGGACGCCTTGCGCGATCACTCTTGGACGATCCACATCGACGTAAACCTGCGGGACCGTAGGCAGAGCAGTCGTATAGACCGTGGCCAGTTCGGGGCGCTTGCGTGCGGCCGCAAGAAACTTTTCCAGATTTTGACTCAGGAATTGTGGATCTTTCCCTGCGCGGTCTTCCAACATGAACGTAAAACCTCCGGAGGCTCCCACGCCCGGAATCGCTGGTGGTGGAAAGGAGAAGGCAACTCCTTCGGTGATCTTCGAAAGTTCCCGATTCAAGTGCTGCTTGATGGCCTCGTACTGCTCCTCCGGTGCCTTGCGCTCTGCCCACTCTTTGAGAGTTATCCAGTAAAAAGAACTGTACGTATTCTGGGCGCCGCTCAACATGCTGAAACCGAGCACGGCTGTCACCGAGTGAACACCCGGGGTCTTCATGATCATCTCTTCGATCTTCCGTGACGCGTCATCATTCCGCTGAAGTGAGGCAGCGTTAGGTAGCTGCAGGCCCGCGAATATGTATCCCTGGTCCTCGTCGGGCAGGAACCCGCTGGGTAGACGGGACCCGAACCATCCCGCTGCCAGGGCGACTCCGAGGAGCAGCAGCATGCTCAATCCAGCCTTGCGAATCAAGCCCCCGCACATACTGACGTAACCATCTGTAGAGCGGCCGAATACCCGATTGAACCAGCGGAAAAACGCTCCCAGAGGACCGCGGCTCTCCTTGCGGGGGCGCAACAACAATGCCGATAGAGCTGGACTTAACGACAACGCATTAAAGGCCGAAATGATCACTGAGATGGCAATTGTGATGGCGAATTGCTGGTACAAGCGCCCCGTGATACCCGGGATAAACGCCGTAGGCACGAACACTGCAGCGAGGATCAGAGCAATGGCGATGACCGGCCCGGAAACCTCTTCCATGGCCTTGAACGCGGCATCCTGTGGGGACATGCCGTGTTCGATATGGTGCTCCACCGCCTCCACCACGACAATAGCGTCATCTACGACGAGGCCTATCGCCAACACGAGTCCGAAGAGTGAAAGAGTATTGATGGAAAAGCCGAAAAATGGAAACACCACAAACGTGCCGATCAGTGAGACAGGTACCGCCAGCAGCGGAATTAGTGTCGCCCGCCAACCTTGCAGAAAGATGTAAACGACCAGGATGACGAGGAGGATGGCTTCAAAAAGGGTATGCTTGATCTCGCTTAGTCCTTCCGTAACCGCTAAGGTTGTGTCCAGCGCGATGTCGTATTCGAGATCCTGCGGGAATCGCTGCTTAGCCTCTTTCATCAGCTTGCGAACCCCGGCCGCCGTCTGAACGGCGTTCGATCCAGGCAGTTGGTATACGGCGACGACTGCCGCCGGCTTACCGCTGTACCGGCCAACAAGGTTGTACGTTTGCGACCCTAGATCTAGCCGAGCCACATCCTTCAAACGCACGATGGAACCATCGGGATTGGCGCGTATCACAATCTGGCCGAACTCCTCGGGAGACGGGAGACGGCCTTGGGCCAGGACAGCATAGGTGAACTCCTGCCCTTTCGGGACAGGTTCACCACCGATCTGTCCGGCAGGGTTTACTGTGTTCTGCGTCTGGATTGCCTTGACGATCTCGGGAACCGTGACACTCATTTTTGCAAGCCGGTCTGGTCTCACCCAGCAACGCATTGCGTACTGGCCAGCTCCGAACACTGTCACGCTCGCGATACCCGGCACTCGTGTTAGCTGGTCGTTCAGATTGATATAAGAATAGTTGGCCAGGAAGATGTTGTCGTAAGTTCCCTTTGGCGAATACAGGTTGACCAGCATCAGGGGCGCCGTTGTGGATTTCTGAACCGTAACCCCGTAGTTCACTACGTCGATGGGCAGCTGTGAATTCGCCTGGTTCGTACGCATCTGCGACAGAATCTGATCGGTGTTTGGATCTGTCTTGATATCGAAATTGACCGTGAGAGTAATCTGCCCATTGTTGGCATTGTTGGAGTACATGTAGTTCATGTTGTCCACACCGCTCATTTGTTGCTCGATGGGCGTGGCTACGGACTGCTCCACGGTTACAGCATCCGCGCCCGGGTAGGTGGCTTTCACCTGAATCTCTGGAGGGGCGATGTTTGGGAACTGGGCCGTGGGTAGGCGCCGCATGGCAACGATGCCAATGAGGACCATGAGAATGGCAATCACCATGGCCACGATAGGGCGCCTGATGAAGAAACTGGCCATAGCTCATTCTCCTTGTCCTGTGAGGTTGAACTGCTTGGGGCGAACGGTGACGCCTTCTCTGGCTTTCTGCATGCCTTCGGCAATCACCTGTTCTCCCGGCTTCACGCCCTCCGTAATGACCCACATCTGTCCCACACGTTCTCCGGTTCTTACGGGACGGATGCTAGCTTTGTTATCCGCACCAACCACAACAACGCTGTAGCTCCCCTGAGTTTCAACCACGGAACGCTGGGGCACTAGCAGAGCACTCTTAGCCGTACCGGTAACCGCACGTACCAGTCCGAACATTCCTGGACGCAAGATGCCCCCAGGGTTTTCGAAAGCACCAGCCAGGCGGATAGTTCCCGTTTTTACATCCACTTGGCGGTCGGCAAGTACGACCCATCCTTTTCGCGGGTAGACGCTTCCGTCCGAGAGAACGAGTTCAAGGATTTTTTGATTTCCCATCCGTTTCCTGCCCTCTGCCACGTCGCTGATTCTGTTGGCAAATCTCAGGTATTCCTGTTCGCTAACGGCAAAGTAGGCTTTGATAGGCTCCACCTGTGAGACGGTGGTAAGAATGGTGGTAGGTCCGACCAGGTCGCCGACTTGTCCTTTCGCCAGTCCAGCGACGCCATCCACCAGTGAGCGAACCTTAGTGAAAGCGAGGTTTAACTGAGCCTGGTCCAGCTGTGCCTTTGCAGCGGCCACTACCGCTTCCGCAGCTTCATTGGCCTGAATGTCGTTGTCCAGTTGTGCTTGTGGAATGGCGCTCTCTTTAGCCAGCGGTGTATCGCGTGTCACGTCGAGTTTGGTCTTGCCCAGTTGTGCTTTGGCTTGAGCTAATTGCCCTTTGACCTGTTCTAGGGTGGCTTCGAACGGACGCGGATCGACCTCGAAAAGCACCTGGCCCTTGTGAACCACGGTACCCTCCGCGTAGTTCTGCTTCATCAAGTAGCCAGTTACTTGCGGTTGGATCTGAGCGTTCACATAGCCGTCGAGGGTGGAGATGCATTCGGTGTAAAGGGGAACGTCCTGTTGAACGACCTGGGCAACTTCCACCTCCGGAGGAGGTGTCGCAGGAGGTGCTTGTTTTTCTCCGCATCCGCCCAGCGACAATATGAGAGACGAGAGCAGAATGACGATGCATTGCCGAATTCGCCGGAAGGCTTGTAAGTGGCAGGAATCTGCGTTCTCGATATGAAGTCCAAAAAAACACGGCTCAGGTTTAATTCGCATGGGAAACTCCGGCGGAAGGAACTACTGAGAGCATGAGAGTTTCGCTTCGGAACAAACGGCTAAACGGTAGGAGACTGAGTGGCCAAATGAGCTGGCCAACGTCGCTGAGCGGAGCTGTATCATCTCGGTTGTTCATAGGACGCGAGTATTGCGAAGATTCGGTAGTGTCCTAAACACTACCGAAGATTCCAACATGAACCAAGAGAAGAGTAGAGGGCCTAAGATGTACGGAAAACTGGCAGAAGTTACAGTTGGCGCTGATCGCGGCAATGCCGTACGAGGGTTCAGCAATGGCAGCAGATATCCACGGAGGACACCTGTCCTGCCCATCGAGGTGATTACCAGACCATTTAGTGTGCTTTGCGAAGGTGGAGGCAGCCCGGCAACGCCCTGCACATTTTCGGAGATGTTGTTTAGGCAGCAAAGCATCCAGTCACCTTGCGCGTGATTCCTCGGACTTTTGTGGGAAAAGCCCCTAGAGGCATCTCGCTATTCGCACAAATTGAACTCTCACTGCTTCTTTCGTGGCAGGAATCTCCAGAAGCGTGTTCTTTAGCAAGCAGGAGTTGTCAGGTTTGTCGGTCGGCCTAAGCCCCGCGAGCAAAAGGGCGCTCCAGGGCCGAGGTCGGTCGCTAGTCGATGAGCAACCTCCCCAGCTACCGTATCTTCTTGTAGGGGCTGAACTAATAATTATAGGCACAGAGCTAAGAACTAATGACGGAAAACACTGCGCACCCTGCTAGCAGACACGGACGTCGACATCGGATACTCTCTACATCGTGTCATCTTCTTCGAAACTGGATCTGCAGCACTCAACCGCTCAGGGAACAAGTGGCTTCAGCCAAAGGGAACACGCGAGAACCGTGCCTACCGTCCTGCTAGCTGACGATCACATAGAGCTGTTGCAGGCTGTTGCGCGGATGCTCGAAGGCAAATTTGAGGTTGTTGCCACGGCTAAAGACGGAAGGCGTGCCCTTGAACTTGCTCACAATCTTTCACCCGATGTTCTCTTACTAGACATTTCGATGCCGGTAATGAACGGAATCGAAGCCGCGTTGCATCTGAAGGAAGAGGGTTCATCGGCAAAGGTGGTATTCCTTACCGTACACGACGACCGTGACTTTGTAGAGGCTGCAATGTCCGCGGGAGCTCTCGGCTACATTTTGAAGCAGCGTCTTGCGGCTGACTTAATCCTAGGCCTCAAGACAGTTCTGGATGGTGATACCTTCGTCTCCTCATCCACGATCTTGCAATAGTCTGGAGCGAATTGCCTGTGACCGGATCATGTAGCGTACTCATCGGCCGTTAAGTGAGCAGCGGTCAATGAACTTCCCAAATGCTGCCAGGACTCATTCAGTCGATTCATGCGGTAAGTCGAGAACTAACCTCGGCAGCCAGGCGGATCCACACAAATCCCCTAACTGACACTGTCTCAAGACTTGGTCGCACACAGTCGAGCCCAACGCCATCTGGACAATGCCAAGCTATAACAGGAACTTCGGGCTCAGATTAGGCGAAGGAGTGGGGTTCTTTGCTCGCGCTGACACTGAATTACTGAGCAGCGGCCAGGCCCCGGTTTACCAGAACCTTGACCTCTACGCGCCGATTTGCAGACCGCCCTTGCGCGGTCTCGTTGGGCGCTGCCGGGTCCGCTTCGCCCATGGCCCCCGGTGCCACGATGCGCCTTACGGGAATGTTGCAGTTCTGGATCAAGAAAGCGATAACCTCCTGCGCCCGATCCTTACTCAACCTCTGGTTCATGGCGGGACTGCCCGACGAATCCGCGAATCCCTTCACCTCAACGAGATAGCCGGTTAGGTTCGCCGCAGTGTGAGCCAGATCGGTCAGGGCAGCCTTGTCCTTGTCGGAAATTGTTTTGCTGCCGATAGGGAAGTACACAATTGCCTCGCCCTTGTGTGTCAAACTCGGTAAGATCAGAAAAGCGTTTGGAAACATCCTGAATCTCTTGCTGGCTGGCTGCAATCTGCTCTTCATTGGCCCCGATCCTTTCCCGGTTGGCAGCGATCTCCAACTTGTTGGCCGCGATGTTTTGCTTGTTGACCTCGATGTTCTGCTGGTTAATCCCGACCGCCTGCTGTGTTGGGAACAAGCCAGCTTGAATAGTCTCGGCGGTCCGCAAATCATCACCAGAAAAAGTAATGGTCTTGGCCACTACTCGGTTCTGTGCGTCGCCAACTCCGTCAACGGAGACCTTGAGTCCCGGAATCAGGGCCGTAAAACTCATCTGTGTCTTGCGGAGGCCCAGGCCTTTTGGCTTCTGAGCTTTGGTGTCATCGGTGAGAACAACGGTGACGTTCGCGTGGGCCGTTTTCACTGTCAGCGTTTCTCCGGTTCGCCCTACGATCAACCCGCGAAGTTTGACCTTCTCACCGATGTCGATGCCGTGCATCGATCCTAGAGTCATCCAGCACAGCAGTACGGCTAGCGCTATCGACCATCTGCGAATCCCATGCATACATCACCTCATCAAGTGTAGATCGAGTGACTCGCCCGAGCCACAGGAAGCAGAGCAGATGCATGTTAGAAACACCAGTCGGCCACGTCCACTGACAAACTGACAGTTGTGATTTGTTTGTCAAGGAACCGAGGCCTAAAAGACGGGTCTAGGCACCTTTCGTCGGAGAACGCAAGATGCAAGGCCTTCGATCGCTGCCTAAAGTTGGGGAACCAAAATGCCATAACGGTTCGCGAATCTGACTATCGCCCCTTCTGGCACTTACTGCCACAACTGACAGTTATGCCCGCGCGTGACTGTGGTTAGCATGAACGAGCAGTTGTGCGGCGTTAAGTGCCTGATGGCCTCAGGGTCGAAGAGGGAACTTTGCTAATGTAACTGGAATTCACAATGGAACATCGTCACAGAGCCAGACTGCTGATTGCCGATGACCACACACTATTAGCTGAAGCCTGCAAAAGCCTTCTCGAACCTGAGTTCGAGGTCGTGGGAATCGCCGATAATGGAAGGACACTGCTTCGGCTAGCGTGCGACCTGAAACCCGAGGTCGTGGTCCTCGATATCGCCATGCCACAGCTGAATGGGCTTGATGCAGGCGATCAGATTAGGCGTCTATTTCCGGCGACTAAGCTGGTTTACCTGACAATGAACATGTCCCCGGAGGTTGCGGCTGAAGCATTTCGGCGTGGCGCTTCAGGATACATCGTGAAGAGTTCCGCAGCTGAGGAGTTGGTCAGAGCGATTCGGCGAGCCCTCAAGTCGGAGTCATATCTATCTCCGCTTATAACGAAGGAGACTGTTGAGTTCCTTTTGAGAAGCGGCGATTCTTCTGCCGAAGAGAAGAGGATTACGCGCCGCCAGAGCGAGGTTCTGCAACTGCTTGCGGAAGGTATGTCGATGAAGGAAATTGCCGGTGTCTTGAACTTGAAGCCTGGAACCGTAGCTTTCCACAAGTACAGAATCATGGAAAGCCTCGGATTGAAAACCAACGCGGAACTGCTTCAGTACGCCATCAAGCATCATCTGATTGGCTGAATGACGCGGAAGTCCCAGTCTGCGGCCGGTTCATCAGTTGACGCCAGCTTAAAACGACGCCCGCTTAAAACACAGAGCACCATTTGTGGAGGCGATGCAAACACCGCTTATATGGGGCGGGATGTACCGCATATGTGCACTCATAGAAACCTCTTCGCAACGTAGGGACAGCCCGCTCCTTTTTGAATATTGGGTCACCCTTTCCACTTTTGTTGCGTTTGTGCTGTCGTGCTCAGCACAAGAGACTGCGGCGCCCGCGGCCATGTTTTGATCAGAAACCTTGCCACCTATGACCAGCCTGAGAAAAAGAGAGACAACCACAAATCGCGCTTTTCGCCGAAGCTTTGATGCTGGAGTGGTGGCAGGTACTTGGAGGCCCCAAGATCGGCATCTCGCTCCAGAGGTACCGTGGCGTCATTGTCGCGTTTGATTTTCCATCATTCAGTTCATTGCTGATTCCTGAACCGGGAATCGGCAGATGCAGGATTACCATTGAAACCCATTAAAGCCCTATAACGTTTACCGTATGTAGTTGTTTCACTCACACCTGAACCTAAGATTAGGTATAAGTTCTTATAAAGTTAAGCCGAAGTACGTCGCCGGAACTCTTCGACATTCTCGCCGCGCTTGGCGCGTTCTTTTTCGGCCATTTCGTCTAATTGAGAAAGCAAATTGTCGAGTCTTGTTTTCAATGCATTACGGATACGTGTTTCCTCATCGCTCAAGAAAAAGAAACCAATCTTGTTAATTTCAGTCTTAACCTCGCCAATCTCTTTTATTAGGGCTCGGATTTCATGCAAATTCTTGGCGTGGACCCTGAAGGGAATTGCAGCTCGTCGGATATTGCGAAAAACTTCTTCTAAAAGCCCAATTCCTTGTTTCCTGCGCACAAATAGTTGTATGCCGCAGGGATCGCAGACGAAATATGGTTTCCCGTTCTTATCAGTTCGTTTTTCCAATTTGTTTCCGCACAAAAGACATGGAAGAAATGGCATTTTTCGATCACCCTAACGTTAACGTTCCGGCCTTGAAGCCTCCAAAACACGTTCTTCATCGACCGCCAAATACGAAGCGATTAAAAAAGACGCGAATACCGGTAGATCATGATGGTTCTGATTCAGCTCCATGGCGTTTCTTGGTTCTGAATTTCCTGGAGGCAGGGCTGTTGTGACCACATTCCCAGGCTACAATCCTCAGCACAGGTTGTCCGTTACATCTGTCATTCGGTAAATGAAACGAAAGAGGACCACGGATTGGCGCAAGAAACTCGACCAGGCCGGTCTGCAATTCTTGGAGGGATACCGCGTTGCAAACGCGATTCGTCATGAGCTGGCAGACACCCCGGAGGCACAGCAGGCGATTGAAGAAGTCGCACGTCTGTTGCCCGGTTTTCGGGAGACTAAGAAGGTTCAGATCACGCCAGAGCTGTTGAAGCGCCTGCAGGACGCGGGTTCGCCCTTCATCGGGTTGCATGCAGGGCAAATGGATCTTCCTCCCAATGCTGGAACATTCCTTGAAATCTTCAACGCAACAACAGAAATCTTAGAGCAAGCCCCGCCGGGGGTGATTCCATCTGCCGTCGCCTTCGCTGGGACACTCGTCGCCAGCCTGTACAGAACGGTGAAAACAATCAATTTCGGAAGCGGTCCGATTGGGGCGAGTGATGCCATGTGGGCTGTCGGAACGACGCTGGAGCTCATGGGGAGCCTTCTCAAGGGAAAGACGGAACTGAAGTTGGGGAAAGGACGAATAAATACCGAGCTAGTCGACGTGATCCGGGCGATACGCAAGCATCAGTTAAAGAGACTGAAAACTCGAGAGGTGCTCGAAATACTGACTTATGTCGGGATTCATGTTCCGGATGAAGAGGGTCTGCGTGTATTCGAGTGGCGAGCCCGGAAGAAAGGCTTACTCTGACCGGATAGGCGATCCCCTTCCCAAACGTCACGGGAATTGCTGGTGTAATCGCGATATTACGACAGTCCGCAGTTAGAAGATTCGTCCCAGTTTAAAAAATACGCGCTGATGACCCGCCGTTCCCACCGCACCGCCAAAAGCCACTGGACCGAAAATTGTATTGACGACCAGGGATCCTGAAACGTCTCCGGGCACCTGCGACCGGAAGGGCGGTCCAAATACTTTTCCGACCTCGAACAATCCGTTGAAGTAAAGTCCTTCGCCCAACAGCACCGGAAGCCGTGCCACCTTGCGCAGGTAACCGGTCTGCAACATGTAGTATTGGTTTGTCAGCAACTCGTTCTCGCCGTAGGCTGCAAAACTGTTCCGTCCGCCGAGCGAAAACGGAGGGACGCCAACGAGTGTGTTTCCGAAGCTGGTTCCGCCACGTACTACGAAATAAACAGACGAGGGATTATTTAGCTTTACAAACTTGGCCATTTGCCCTTCCGATAGTGCGTAACTATGAGCCGCTTTCGGGTTTGCGTCCACCCACGAACCGCTCAGGTTCATAAACTGTCCAGATCGCGGAATGACCGGGTTATCCACGTCGTTCAACCCGAATCGCAGCGTGGTGGCTCCGAAGCGACCGGACACTGTCGGCAGCAGTGCTTGATCTCCAATATCCGGCTTGAACTTCTGGTACGCGGCCGTATACCCGAGCGACAACTGCGCGATCCGCCCGAATTGATATCCCACGTCGAGTCCGCCGCCGACGGAGGCTTTGTGGTACTGGGCGAGGAAATTGTTCTCGTGGTAAATCGGATACTGCTTGTAATCGACAGCGATGTTGGGGGCGATAAACCATTTGCTGGTTGCGGAGAAGGGTCGGTAATACTCACTGCGGATACCGTATTCCGAACCAATCACCACGTCGTTGCGCAGTTCTGCCCGGTAAGAGCCGAAGTCAAGGAAGGTGATGCGCGCACCCATGCTGAAAAGCACACCGTTGAAGTTAGAGCCGTCGAGCAGCAATAAGGGCTGGACGATCGGCGGCGAATAGGGCTTCTCGACTCCGGTGATCAGCAAGCCGGGCTTGCCGTCGCGGCTGGTCATCTGGTAGCTGAGACTGGAAAATCTTCCATCGCCCTTCAGGTCCGTGAGTTGATTCTGGAGCACCTCAGGATCAACCGGTTTTCCGACCGCGCTACTCAGATCGCTCTCGATATTCTTCTCCAGCTTCGTATCTGTGCCGGCGACTTCCACAAATTGAGGTACGGGAGTAGTTCGTCGGCGAGATGCGCGCTCGGCGAGATATGCCTGCCAGGTGGGCTCATCAACAGAGAGTGTGCTGAGTAGCGTGGCCTTTGCCTGCGCCGCCTCATAGCCAAGTTTGATGATCTCTTCCGCTTGATCGTAATCGAGGGAACCATAGTCCTGCAGCGGAACAGTAATCAGCATGTCCGCCTTCTCGATGCTGCGCATTTCGTTTGCCGCAACAACTACGCTTACCGAACGGCCTAGAACACCGAAAGAAGACAAGGTTGCGTCCGGTTCCAACGTCGCGGTTTCCAGGTGGACAGCCAACGTCAGGCCGGCACCCATGCTTTGCGCGACATCCACCGGAAGGTTATCCATCAATCCACCGTCAGCGAAGATGTGCCCATCCCAGCGCACGGGACTGAAGATTCCAGGCAATGACATCGTGGACCGTAACGCGACCGACAGTGAGCCTTGCCGGAACACGAACTGCTTCGACGTGATCAGATCGGTGGCAACACAGGCAAACGGAATCGGCAGATCGTTGAAGCTCTCGACCTCGGAGTAAGGCAGCGCAACTTTGTCGAGGATCATGATCACTTGCTGGCCGGAATTGAAGCCCTCGGGAAACTGCAGTCCTTTCTTGAGTCCAAATTCCAGATGATTGGGATATTCAAAGGCATCCTCTTTACGGCGGAATGAGAGATTTTTGTACGGCGTTTGACCTTGCAGGACTTCAGTCCAGTTGATCGTTTTGACTATCTCCTTGACTTGCGAAGCATCATGTCCCGTCGCGTACATTCCGCCGACGAGTCCACCCATGCTGGTACCGGCAACGTAATTCACCGGAATTCGATGCTCCTCGAGCCATTGCAAAACTCCAATATGAGCCAGTCCCAACGCACCGCCGCCCTCAAGCACCAAGCCAACCTTCGGACGATTGCTTTTAGGTGCCGTCTGACTAACGGCAGGAATGAGAGAACAAAGCAGGATGACACTACTGGTGAGAGCTTTCGCCCGCAGCCGCATAAATAGACTCCATGCCGACCGATTCTCTCAGCCTAGAATAGGAGTTCCAGGGCGGACACTGGCAGAATCCACAGGCGATTTGTCAGAACTGGATTGCGGCTTTTTTTCATCGCGCGGAAGGCAGTGACGCGATAGTTGACGATAACAGGCGTGGGTGTTGAAAAACGAGCGCCGGAAAGAGACACTGTCTCGGTCGTGAGCATTGCGGTCTACCGGAGTTCTTCTTCGGAGGGCTACAACTAAGTCGTCGCGGGCAGGATGGATTGTGGCGCTTGGCTGAGGAAGCGGACCAGTCGTTTGATGTTCTGGGCGGCCGCTGCCAGGAAGAATTGCTCGCGAACGAACTTTAATCTCCGCAGGCGTAGGCGACGAAGTCCGATCTGATTCTTGAGTTCTGCGAACAGCGCTTCCACCTTCTTTCTTTGCCGCTGTGCGTTCGCGAAGCCAGGCGTGTTTGCCAAGTCTCTCGCGCGTTGCCGGGCGGGCTCATGGATGTGAATGGCAAGATACTTCAACGGTGAGCTGGTGCATTGCGCTTTTTGCGCGCACGCCCCACAACGTTTGCGGGTCCCGATGTAGACGTGGGTACGGTTCCGAGCATTGTGTCCACCATAGTTGAGTTGCTGCCCTGCGGGACAGAGGTAGCTGTTGCTTTCGGGAAGATAAGAAAAACGCTCGGGACCGTAGAGCGGACTGTTTTTGCGGAGAGTACTGTCCCGCGTGCGCATATACGGTGTGATGCCCCGTTCCATTAGCCACTGCAGGAACTCGCCGTTTCCGTAGGTGGCATCGGCAGCTACTGAGGTAGGCTCTCGTCCCTGCCATTGGGCGAAGCAGGCGATCATGTCTTGCGCGGCCACCGTTTCCTGACTCATCCGTGCTGCCGTCGCTTGTACTCCCACGATCACGCAACTGTGGTTGTCAACCAGATAGTTATCGTAGTATCCCAGCCGAGCTGGCGTGCCGCCTTGGTGGCGTAAGTCGAGTCCGGATCGGTGGTCGATACCTGTTCTTGCTGATGCACCGGTTCTTCTGCCGGGTTCTGCTGTTCCAGTTCCTGCAGATACTTACGCACAGTGTGATGGACCTGGGCCGCTTCCACCAACTGTTCCCGTGGAATCCGACTTCCTTTGGCAGCGTTCGCCTCTACGAAGCTGCCATCCACCGACAGATGTTTCCCCTGTATCAGTCCCACTTTCACACACTGCTTCACGATCTGTTCAAACAACTGCTCGAACAGCTTCGATTCCTGAAACCGTCCATGCCGGTTTTTCGAAAACGTAGAGTGATGCGGAATCTCCTGATCGAAGCCGAGACCGGTGAACCAGCGCCACGCCAGATGCATGCGCAGTTCCTCCACCAGTTTGCGTTCGCTGGTGATGCCGTACAAATAACCGATCAGCAGAATGCGCAGCAGGAGCTCGGGATCAATCGAGGGGCGGCCGGTCTCGCTGTAGCTGTTTCTTAATCGCTCGCGCACAAACTCAAAACTGATGTGCTTCTCGATCAGCCGCAGCAGATGGTTCTCGGGAACCTGATCTTCCAGACGGAAGTAGTAGAACAGCGCTTCACAGCGGTCGTGTTGCCCCATCATGATCAGCAGGCCTCCGACGATCGGAATCAAACAGAGCATGGGCGGATGCTTTCTTCTAACATGCTTCTGCGGAATCTCATCCTGCTAATCGACGTGACTTTTTCAACACCCACAGGCGTTTGCACTCAGAACCCAGATTGTGAGTGATATGGCGATGTTTACAACAGCTATTCGATCGTCATTTAGAATCGGAAATTCAGGGATGGTCGGCGGAGAAGAATCCTCCACTTCAAGTAAAACGAGCGAAATCCAACAGGTGAACCCGAAAATGGACGTTGTTGCTCCCGTGTTGCTGAAAGGCGCCTGGTATTCGCTTGAGCAGTGTGGACGTTTGCTGTCGGACGCGGTAGCACTCTACCGGCGGAAGAGTTATTCGAGCGCGGTGGCCTTGGCCATGATCGGACGGGAGGAGTTAGGAAAATATCGCATGCTCTTAGACGAATGGAGGAAATCGGAAGCCACAGGAAAATGTCCAACCGTCGATGCCATCCAGAAAGCTTGCCAGGACCATGTTGAAAAGCAGAGGCGGGCACTGCTCAGTTTGACGTTCGCGCCGGAAAACACTTCTGCTTTTGGCACAGCGATAAGGACGAAAATTGAGCATAGGCCGCAGGATACAGAGTATCAGCAGGCAGAAAAAATCATTCAGACCGCTCTAAAGAGTCTGGCTAAACGAGCCCCGGATGACCGTCATGTGGCACGCATGCAGGCTCTTTATGTCGATCTGCAGGATTCGGGCTTGGACTGGAGTCGGCCTTCAGAGCTGTCGCAGGATAATGCCAAGAAACTCCTTACCGATGTAGCTAACGACTATGCCGTGCAGCGGAGTAACTTGGACCTCGATCTATTGCGTGGCCTGGGAGACCCGAAGCTCACAGGCGCATTGGAAGCATGGCAGGAACGCTCTGCGCTACCTGAGCCCGTTTGGCCCGAATGATAAGAGAAGTCAGGACATTCTTGCTTGCCATCGCGTTCAGGGGATTTCGAAAACACCCACATAGCTGGTGTAATGATTCCATAACAATGTCGGCTCCCACGCCCGAGTAAACTTTGGTGGCGCTAACCAACCAAGGCTCGGGAGAAAGGAGCCGAACATGATCATTATAGGTTGTGACTAGCACCCGGGCTTCCAACAGATTGCGTTTGTCGATACGGACACTGGGGAATGGAACGAGCGGAAACTGGGGCACCGCGAGGAAGCGGAGCAGTTCTACCGCCAGCTCAAGGTGCGCGGGAAAAAAGTGCGGGTTGGGATGGAAGCCAGTGGGCATGCGCGCTGGTTTGAGCGGTTACTCACCGAGCTGCAGTTTGAGCTGTGGATCGGGGATGCCGCCGAGATCCGCACCAAACGGGTGCGCAAACAGAAAACCGATCGCCAGGATGCCGAGCTGCTACTGCGACTCCTGATCGAAGACCGCTTTCCACGAATCTGGGTACCGGACGAGGAAAATCGGGATCTGCGGCAACTGCTCTGGCATCGGCATCGGCTGGTGCAGATGCGCACGCGCATCATGAATCAGTTGCACGTGCTGGCCTTGAACGAAGGAGTGCGGCGTAAGAAGGCGCTGTGGCGACCGGCGGGAAGAGCCCAACTGCAGTCGTTGGTGCTGGCGCGGTGGGCCAGCCGACGGCGGCAAGACCTGCTGGAGTTACTGGATCAACTGACTCTGAAAATCCAGGAACTGACGCGGGCTCTGGAGCAGGAAGTCGAGAAGCGGCCAGTAGCGCGCCGACTGATGACCCATCCTGGGGTGGGGCCGTTGACGGCGCTGGCGTTCGAACTGGTCATCGGAACGCCAGAACGCTTTGGCTGCGGCAAGCAGATCGCCAGCTATGTGGGGCTGGTGCCGTCAGAGGAATCCAGCGGGGATCGGCGACGGCTGGGCCACATCAGCAAGCAAGGTAACTCTCTGCTGCGTTTTCTGCTGGTGGAAGCAGCTCAGGTGACGGTCCGCACTGACCCCGACTGGCGGCGCCGGTTTCTCCACCTGGCCATGCGACGAGAGAGACGGATCGCCAAGGTAGTCATGGCGCGGAAACTCGCGGTTCGACTCTACTGGATGTGGCGGAAGCAATGGGATTACGAGCAGATGAGGAAGTTCGGTTCGCACGTGGGAGAGCCCGGAAATCGCCAGGGTGTGTCGTAGATCACCGGCGTAATGATTGGGCATCCCACTCCCTTCACGGGGAGTTCGAACTAGTAATCATGATCGCGGTTGTGATCGAAGAGATGGTTGGGTCGGACTGAGTTCCTGACCGCAAGGATTACGAGCGAGCCTTCGATTGGAAAGCGCAAACCATCAGCGAGAGCGAAATGGCGCTCTTTTCCGAGTGCAGGCCGCAGTGTGCTCAAACAGTGCTTGACACCGCCGACATTGTTAGAGATGGCGATTTTTCACCAACTGACAGCCCCACCGGCAAGGACACCGCGCGGCGTACAACCATTGTTTTCGGTTTTCAAAGCATACAATCCGGTTTCCAAGCCTACTTGCCTCGGCGCTCAAGTCAGAAGATACTAAGCAGAACCTTTCGCGTCACTCGAATACCCCTTTGGGCAAACGGATTTCCCCGATGAAACAGTTCTTCACCAACCTCCGTCAGACCGCCATCGCCGGGTTCTTTTTTCTTTTCCCCCTCTACGTTGTCGTCATCCTGATTTCCAAGGCGTGGACATCGCTGACTTCCGTCGGCTCAAAGCTCGCGTCGATGTTCGGGGTGAAAACAGTGCTTGGCGTCGGTGGCGCTACACTTTTCTCCAGCCTGCTCATCATCGCCATCTGGCTGCTATGCGGATTACTGGTGCGTGTTTCATTCGTCGGCGCGCTCAGCAGGACGCTGGAGCGGACGATTTCCAGCCTCATTCCGGGTTATGCCTCTTACCGGGCCATAGCTGAGGAGAAGATCGCACACAAGACCAAAATTCTTCCCTACGCTAGCGCGTTGTTGAAGCAAGGGGACTGCCAGCAGCCTGCGTTTGTTGTCGATAAGGACAATGACGGCAACTTCGTTCTCTTCCTCCCCGATATCCCGGAAACCAGCCACGGACAAGTGCTCGTTACCCGGGCAGACAAGGTGCGGCTGGTGCCATCACTCACTGCCAACGAACTCGACGCTTGCCTCAAGAAGATGGGCAAGGGATTGTTAAGCGAATACGCCATCAACAGAGAGGCGGCGTAATCGTAAGCCCATCAAAAACTGGGTACCAAGCCCGGGCCGGTGACGACACTAGTAGGGAAACACCTCGATGATGTTGGATCTTTGTCGGCATAAAAACACAACTGTCGAGAACAGCTGATTTCGCCAATTATGGTGTTGGCACGCCCCAGCGGAATGAGGGGTGAACATCAGGGTCCGGGCAAACCCATCGAGTGGGTCTTTCCAAAGCTGCTGGTCTGCGTGGATTGCGGTTTCGCAGAATTTGCAATTCCCGAGAGCCAAGTACGGCGTCTAGCGGAAAGGGACCCGACTGCCGCTTAGCTTGCTACGATAGATTGAGTCTGTTCATTTGGGCGGAAGGGTTGTATGAAGGTTGCGCTCATGGGTCACGCCGCGATTTCCGCGCAGATCGCGCCGAAGGCTTTCTGCGATGCCGGTAATGAATGGAATCGAAGCGGCGTTGCACCTGAAGGAAGATGGTTCATCGCAGCGGTGCTCAACGGAATCCTGTGGGTCTTGGGTACGGGGCGCAGTGGCGCGAGCTACCCGAGAAATATCCGCCGTACTAGACCTGCCACCGCCGCTTCCAGCAGTGGGTAGGGAAGGCAGGCTGGAGCGCATCTTGCGTGCTCTGGCGGAGGAATTGCAGGCCCGCAGGAAACTGGAACTGGAGGAGGCCCTTATCGACGCCTCCTTCACGGGGGCAAGAAAGGGGGCCTCGCGGTCGGGCCCACGAAACGCGGCAAAGGGACGCTCTCGCCAATGATCACAGTCTTCCTCTCGCCGTTAGTATCGAAAGCGCTTCGCCGCACGAAAACCAGCTTAAACCAGCTTGTCGAAGGGCTCCTCGGGCAGAGCTTCCTCGACACCCTCCCGGCACGATTGATGGGTGACAGAGCGTATGACAGTGACCGTTTGGATCGAGATCTGGCCCGGGAAGACACGCTAGAGCGGGACGCTGTCAAAAATTGGCAGTCTCGTTTACTAGTAAAATTGCTAGTTGCCAAATGGCAAACTCGACAGTAATCTTGCTTGCTCGGCCCGCAACACCAAATATTCGACAACGATCACTACATGCAAGTCGTCATACGGGGCTAAAAGCGTACGCTCACATTTTCTTCAAATCGTTTTAACGGCTACTTGACTGCAGACTGGACCCCACGATAGGTTATGCTGTAACACACGATAGGTTATGCTGTAACAACGGAGTCCAGCTATCAAATAGATTCGGAAGGGCTGAACGAAGGAGTGTTCACATGCTACGAAGAAATCTTCCCAGAATTCTGATCGCCGACGATCATACTCTCGTGGCTGAGGCATGTAAGAAGCTTCTCGACTCCGAATATGAAGTCGTGGCGACAGTAGGCGATGGCCGTGCCCTAGTCCGCGCTGCCGTTGAACTAAAGCCCCATCTCATCATCGTTGATGTCGCGATGCCCTTGTTGAACGGTCTTGATGCAGGGCAACAGGTGAAAGAATTCTTGCCCGCCGTCAAGTTGGTGTACCTGACGATGAATCACGATGCTGACCTCGCGGCTGAAGCATTCCGTCGGGGAGCGTCGGGATACCTGCTAAAGACTTGTGCCGCCTCTGAACTGGTGACTGCAGTTCGGGAGGTCCTCAGAGGCAAGTCCTACCTGTCACCCATTATCGCTAAAGACACAGTCGACTTCCTGTTGCGGCAAGACAAGAGAATGATTGACGAGGCGGAACGGCTAACGGAAAGACAGCGTGAAGTACTGCAGCTATTGGCTGAAGGAAAGTGCATGAAGGAAGTAGCCGCGGTATTGAACATTACGACCCGAACCGTTGCCTTTCACAAGTACCGCATTATGGAGCTACTCAACGCCAAAAGCAGTGCTGAGCTGGTTCAATACGCAATGAGGAATCACTTGATAGCCGCTTGATAGCGGTCAACCCGCGTAAATCATCAAATCACGGATCGATCCTTCAACTCGAGCTGCAGGTCAGGTCAATGTTCGGAAGTCGGCCACGTTGCCCAGCGTCGCTACTTTCCACCATAGCCTTGCATCCATGGCAGCTTCATTCGTCAGAAAAGGGAAATGGGTTCGAGAGATTCTGTAAAACAACGGCCTCGAACCCCGCAGTTCTCAAAAGGTACAGCGAATTGCTTTCAGGCCCAGCGAAGCTAGGAGAAGCAGGCTGCCCAGTAATCCGATAAGCGGCAGTAGACTTCCAGTTTTTGGCAGTTCTGCGGGAGAGGCTGGAGCAGGTGCGGGTTCGGCCACCGCGATCAGGATCGGCACATCCGCTGGCGGCGCCGGCGGCGGTGGCGGCATCGAGCCGGTTACCTGGCGCTGGTGCTCAACGACAGTTTGGGGCTCCTCCACGACCTTGGTGGCTGACACTTTCATTCCCTTCTTCAGACCCCAAGCGTCGGTTTCCTGGCCGTCTACCGTAAACTTTTGGTCCTTGGGAATCTTGAACTGCTGGTTCGTACCATCTTCCAACCTCAGAATTACGGAACTCGGGGGACTCACATGCCACACCTTTCCCGTAACGGTCTGTACCGTCGTGATGGTTTGCGGCGTTGTGGTTACGGTGATCGTACGCTCCAGTTTCATGCCCGGTTTCAGATCGTGAATTCCGAGTTCTCTGCCGTCAACCGTAGCCCGGGCGCTATCCGGCACATTGGGGAAATGCCGAATGGTGCCGTCTTCCATTTTGACCACTAAGTCATTGCCCGAGACGTGGACGACTTCGCCACGTTCAACGGTCTCTTCGTGACTGGCCTGTCCCGCAGTGGTAGTGCTTTCTGTCTGCACCTGTGCGCTCATGCTTAGGGCAAAGGCCAGGGACACCACCCCCACCGCAAGCATCAGCCACACTCTTGCCCATCCGGTTTTTGAGTTCATCGCGTTTTCTCCTTGTGTAGCTTTCACAGCCGTAGATTTAAGTCCAGTAACGTTAGTCGTTTTGAAACAACTTCATCTTCTGCTCGGTTGTAGCTGCAGGTTTCTGCGCTCGGAATTCGCTTGCTTGTGAAGATTAGGCAAATCAGAATTGGCGAGCGTAGCCTGAACGATGTAACGTTCGGCAGCACTACCGATGAAATAAAACGGATAACAGGTCACCAGCGTGAGCGATCGCATCAACCGTGGTTGCAGGACCGAAACATCCTGGGGGCCGACGAGCACAGTCTGATCCACAATGTAGGTATCTGTACGGCTTGGTGTCAGCAGCTCAATCGTGTCCCCACGACCGACATTTTTCAGGACCCGAAAAAATCCATCTCGATGACCGGCAATTCCGACGTTCCCGCCGTCCCCCGGACGGCCCGTGCCTGCAATGTGGCCCACGCCCCGGTTGAGGGTGACATCATCGGTCCCTTCAAGCACCGGCACCTCGAGATGGACTTTGGAGATGCGCAACACCGCCATGGGCGGTGCGACGTGTTCGCCCAGGCTGCGTTCGTATGCCGCGATCCTCTTCTCCGACCAGAGGCTGAAATCAACTTTGTACCGAGACGCAGCGGGGAAGCCAATGGGGGTCTCGACGGGTTGTTGGGTTTGAAGATCTCGGAACCGTCTCAACTCCGTGCGCGACAAGATCGCCTTGTGGATATGCGCCATAACGTAAATTGCGATCAGCAACGATCCGGAGATCAGTAACAGGCGCTCAATCCTGCTCAAACATTTCATTGCCGCGCGTCGTCGTTCGTTGCTCCCCGTGTTGGACGAACACCATAGATATGAATGAATCAGTTCTGTCGCCCGTGGCACTTTATACACCGCCACATCATCAGCACTGGCATCCGGAGTGTAGGTAGAAAGGGGAGCTGGTTGTAACTGTCAGTAGTGACAGTCCCCGCGGATCCGTACTTAGTGGTCAGCGTCCATTTCCAGGATTTGTCCTGCAGTTTCATCTTTCCAAGTGAAACGCTTGAAGCCAACTTCCTCCGGCACTGGAAAGCTCCGAGCAGGTAAGAGCGCCCGAAGTGTGGCAGCCCAGTCTGCTCTGAATCCTTCTCCTCAGGCGCAGGCGCCCTTCGGACGGAAGCTGAGAATGCCACAACGATATGAATCCGCCGGCACACAACATGATGGCTAAACGACGGCTGCTCGACGATTGGCGAAACATATTCTTCGCCGTGACAAAGCATCACTAAATGACAGTTCGCAAGAGCAGATGCCGACCTTAGGTGCATAATCCAGCTTATTGCAATGCTAGGGAAACTCTGAATAAGCCCGTGTCTTCGAGGTAGTAAGTGTTCTGCTAGGCCGGTGCAAGCGCTCGGATTCGGTTTTTTCCGGTCTTCCGCCTGCTTGGGCG